>OFMK01000748.1_pt1 | contig 30159 bp, 27 predicted proteins | sample 1541781 | NCBI WGS metagenome assembly OFMK01 (sample SAMN04209250, study PRJEB22552) | human gut metagenome | biome: gut; material: feces | host: Homo sapiens | place: USA: Oklahoma
GTTAGATAACGGGGGCTTAATCTTCGCTCGCCACAGGCTCGCTCACAGACGAAGTGAACCAGCCACTTGCAAGACATGACAGAAAAATCTGAGAGATTTTCCTGCCACCGTGTCTGGATCACTCCGTCTTTAAAGTGGTAATATTATTATAATAGTAAAACCACTGGCTAGGCCAGTGGTTTAAAAAAGCCAATGGCGATTTTGAAGGCAAGAGTTGGGACGGCGAGGTGGACGGCGAAAACAGCAACTATGACTACCTGATGGGGGCCGACCTTGATATGGGCAACCCGGAGGTGGTGGCAGAGCTGGACCGCTGGGGCGAGTGGTACTTGGGCGAAACAGGGGTGGACGGCTTTCGGCTGGATGCTGTGAAGCATATCCGCTTTATACTTTTTACACACTGGCTGGAGGCGCTGCGCGAAAAGACGGGCAAAGAGCTTTGGGCCATGGGGGAATACTGGATCCCGGAGTTGCCCGCCCTGACGCATTATCTGGACAGCTGCGGCAAAACGATGTGCCTGTTTGACGTGCCGCTACATTTCAATCTGATGTGTGCCTCATGCAGCGGCGGAAATTTTGACATGCGGCACATTTTTGACAGCACGCTGGTGGACGCAAGGCCTGAACGGGCTGCCACCTTTGTGGATAACCACGACACGCAGCCCGGACAGGCGCTGCAAAGCTGGGTGCAGGGGTGGTTCAAGCCGCTGGCCTATGCGCTTATTCTGCTGCGCCAGGGCGGCACGCCCTGTGTGTTTTGCGGCGATTATTACGGCATCCCGTATGATAATATCGGCGCCGTGGGCCCGCAGCTGGAAGGGCTTTTGCGCCTGCGGCGGGATGTGGCGCTGGGTGAGCAGACCGACTATCTGGACGATTTTAACATCATTGGCTGGACGCGTGCGGACGACGAGGCGCACCCCGGCTCGGGCTGTGCGGTCATTTTCTCCGACAGGCCCGGCGGCCGGAAAACGATGTGCGTGGGCGCGCAGTTTGAAGGCCGCACTTTTGTGAAACTGCTGGGCAACTGCCCGGGCGAAGTGGTGCTGGACGAAAGCGGCAGCGCGGCCTTTGCCGTAAACGGCGGCTCGGTTTCCGTGTGGGGGCCCAGGCCGGAATAAAGCGCGGATGCGCGGCAGCGCGGCCCGCAGTGCGGCAGATCAGGGCATCCTCCCGGCCGGGAGGATGCCCTGGTTTTGTTGTGCAGGCATGCGCCTTGCCGCGGGCTTTGCAAAATTTTAACGGGAGAGTGGAAATCATCACGGCACATTCGCCTTTGCTGAGGTAGTATCAGGGTACAAAGAAGGGAAAAGTTTTTCTTCCACGGCCTCTGTGCCGCCCGTGCCAGCCGTGCCATCTATCACGGCGGTGCCTCCCGCCGTGATACGGGGCAGGCGAGGCGGGTGAAATCAATTTTGCCGCCTGTTAAGAGGCTTGCCGGTAATACACACCCTCAGGCCCTGTGTACGCCACGCGCTTAACGCAGGGCCTTGATTGTAAAAAACGCTGGCGGGGCCGGTGTGCCGGGGCCATGTAAAAAACTTTTGTTTTGAGACGCATACCGGAAAACACGCCCCTGCAGGGACGGCGCAGGCCGCGGGCATAGCTTGCGGCCGCGACCCGATAGCGCCCGCAAAAAAGGCGTGCTTTTCTGTGCGGGCGCGCCCTGTGCAGGGGGGGCGCAGAAAAGCGGCCGGGCAGGCCGCCTCAGCATAGGCCATTTCAGCGCAGGGCGTCCGGCGCCGCGCGGCCTGCGCTGCCGCAGGGCAGGCTTTTTTTCATAATGGCGCAGGGATATTCGCCGCATGCGGCGCAGTGTGCAAAGCCGCGCGCACCAGCGCATGCGCGCATGGCACGCCCTGCGCAGAACACGGCCGGAGTGCTGCTGCGGCAGTCGGCGCAATCCATCTGGCCGGGCAGAAGCCGGCGTTCGGACGCGGAATAGCGCAGAGCAAGCTTCCGCTGTGAGCTGCTGCCGCGCGCTGCGGCATGGAACACGGGGCACGCGGCGCAGTTGAACCCGCAGTATGCAATGTGTGGCTGTGCCATAGGGGCCCCTTTTTTGTGCGGGGCCGCACGGGGCGGCCTCAGGCCTTTATTATAGCACATTTGAAGAGGCGCAGGGGGCAAAGCTGTGCGGCCTCGCACACCGGCGGTGCGCCGGGTGCCTTTTTGCACAGCGCTGTGCGCCGGGGGCGTCAGGCGGCGCTGGAAAGGGCGGTGCCGGGGTAATACCAGGCGAGGATTTCCCGGTATGTCTTTCCCGTCAGCGCCATGGCGTGCGCGCCGTACTGGCTCATGCCTACGCCGTGGCCGTAGCCCTTGGTGGTAAAGGTAAAGGTGTCGCTTGCCGCGTCGTAGCTGGCAGTAAAATCCGTGCTGCGCAGGCCCAGCGCCGTGCGCACGTCGGCGGCATTGCAGCTTGCCTGCCCAAAGTGCACCTTCGACACATAGCCCGCCGGAGTGCGCTCCATCTGGGAAAACCAGCCCGACGGGTCGCCGGAGAGGTCCAGCCCCATGATGGACTGGTTCAAAAGCTGGGATACCTCTATGGAGGACAGGCTGAGGCTCTGCTCGTACTCCGGGCTGGAGACATCGAATAGAGACTCTACACTTACCAGATACGGCAGCGCCGTGCCCCACACCGTCTCGCTGGCCTGCGTGGCGCCGTTGCTGATGGCGTGGTAACAGGCCAGCGCGGGCTGCCCGTCATAGGTGAGCACCTCGCCCAGCACAAGCTGGACAAGGCCTACAAGGCGCGCGCGGTTTTCGGCGTAGGCGTCGCTCCACATCTGTTTCATCACATCGTCTGTCACATAGCCAAGCCGGCTGGACGGATTGGCGCTGAAATACGAGCCCAGGGGGCCCGGCTCCTGCTGGGCAAGAGCCTTGCGCGCCAGCGCATAGCTGTGCGCGGCTACAGCCTGTGCCTTCAGCGCCTCGTCGGAATAGCTCATGGGCATTTCGGCGGCTACGGCGCCTACTACATAGTCAAAAATGGAAACGGTGTCCACCTCGCCTGTGGCCTCATTGTAAATCAAAAGGGGGTCTTCCCCTGTGTTGTTCTGCGGCAGAAGGCTTTCGAACAGGCCCAGGCCGCTGCTGTTTGGCTGCGCGGCGGCCTGTGACGAAGAAGCCTGCGCGCTGCCTGCGGCGGCGCCCGGCACTGGCGAAAAGGCGCCGCCCAAAAGAAAACCGGCCAGCGGCACAAGCCAGATCAGTACAGCGAACAGCAGAATGGGCAGAACAATGCGCTTCATATACATTCCTCCATTTTTAGCTTTTCCCGGCGGCGATAGTTGTTTCCGCGCGGCATATCCTGTATAATATCGTAATAAGGCCTTGCAGACGGCCCATTAGAGGGGGGCCGTGGGGCCGGGGCATCACACAATGGGAAAGGAGAATCCGCAATGGCTTCAAACCGCATGGAACAGACAAGCTCTATTGCATATCTATGTGAGGAATACCTGAAAAATAACTTCATAGACCCCGAGGAATGCGAGCGCCTTGGCGTGAAGCGGGGCCTGCGCAACCCGGACGGAACGGGCGTGCTGGCAGGGCTTACGAATGTGTGCGACGTGGTGGGCTATGAAATGGTGGACGGCGTGCGCACCGCGTCGGACGGCAAGCTTATTTACCGCGGCATCGACGTAGAGCGCATTGTGCAGGCAGCCTATGAGGAAGACCGCTTTATGTTCGAAGAGGTCATCTGGCTGCTTTTGTTCGGCTCGCTTCCCACGCAAAGCCAGCTTGCACGCTTTGGCCGCACGCTGGAGCAGTTCCGCGAGCTGCCGGAAAATTTTGTGGAAGACATGATTATGAAGGCGCCCAGCCCCAATATTATGAACAAAATGGCGCGCAGCGTGCTGGCGTTGTATTCGTACGACGATAACCCCGACGAGCTGACGCTGCCCAATATCATGCGCCAGAGCATTGCGCTCATTGCCTCCATGCCCAGCGTGGTGGTAAATGCCTATCAGGTGAAAAAGCGCGTGTACGACAAGCAAAGCATGTACCTGCACCTGCCCGTGCCCGGCCAGAGCACGGCGGAGCATATCCTTTCCACCTACCGGGCAGACCAGAAGTTCACCCGCGAAGAGGCAAAGCTGCTGGATTTGTGCCTTGTCCTGCATGCCGACCATGGCGGCGGCAACAACTCTACCTTTGCCTGCCGCGTGCTGTCCAGCACGGGGACGGATACTTATTCCGCCGTGGCGGCGGCCATCGGCAGTCTGAAGGGCCCAAGGCACGGCGGCGCCAACCACAAGGTGGTGCAGCAGCTTGACGTGCTGAAGGCTATGGTAAGTGATGCGCATGACGACGAGGCCGTGCTGGCGGCGCTGAAAAAGGTACTGAACCGGCAGGCGGGTGACGGCACGGGCCTTATTTACGGCCTGGGCCATGCCGTGTATACCAAAAGCGACCCGCGCGCCGTCATTCTGCGCAAGCGGGCAAAGCACTTGGCGCTGGAAAAGGGATTTGAGAAGGAGTACAATCTTTTATGCGCGGTGGAGCGCCTGGGCTCCGTGGCCATGGCACGCTTCAAAAAGGCAAAGGACGTGTGCGCCAATGTGGATTTGTACTCTGGCTTTATTTACCGCATGCTGGGTATCAGCGAAGACCTTTTCACCCCGCTGTTCGCCATCAGCCGCGTGCCGGGCTGGTGTGCGCACCGTGTGGAGGAAGTGCTGTTTGCCAACCGCATTATGCGCCCTGCCTATAAATATCTTGGCCGCGGGCAGGAATACCTGCCGCTGGAACAGCGCGCATGAGCCGCGCGGCAAAAGGGGCGCTGGCCTTCGGCGCCGTGGTGGCGCTGTGGCGCACGGCGGACCTGTTCCTGTTCACGGACGTGCCCACCGGCTTCTGTGCCGGGGGGGCTGTGTGGCGCTATGCGGCCATGGGGCTGTGCGCGCTGGCGGCCTGGCTGTTTCCGCTGGCCGTTCCACGGCAGAGTGCCGCGCCCGGTGCGCTGCCCGGCACACATGCACCGTGGTGTGCGGCCTTCGGCGCCGCATGCACGGCTTTTGGCCTGTGGGCGCCGGTGAGCCTTGCGCTGTATGGCCCCCAGCTTTCCGGCCACCATGTTACGCCGCAGCGCGAAATGCTGGCGGCGCTGGGCCTTGTTTTGCGCGGGGTATGGTTTTTTGCCCTGGGGGTAGTGTGCCTGCTTGCGGCCTGGCGCGTGTATGCGCAGCGCGAAGGGCGTGCGCTGGCGTTGGGGCCCGGTGTGGCTGCCAGCGGGGCGCTGTACCTGCATGCAGTGCTGCGCTTTATTGACGCCCCGGCCAGCCTGCACCATGTACAGCCCACGGCAGAGGTGCTGTGCGCCCTGTGTGCGGTTTTGTTTTTTGCCGCCCTGCTGCGCGCTGCCGCGCCTGAAGGGGGCGCAGCGCGCGGGATGTGCCGCGCCGGGCTGGCAGCGTTTTATTTCTGCGCCTGCTGGGGCCTGCCGCAGCTTGTGTGGCAGCTTTGCACCGGCGCAGCGGGCGGCACGCCTGTTTTGGTGGGGTTTGCGCTGGCGTTGCTGGGCCTTTGGGGCGCGGCGGCTGCCTGTGGGGCAATGGAGGGCAGAGATGCCGTGCAGGCCGCGCCCTGACGGCGCTTTGGGAAGAAAAGCCGCCCCGAAAAGGCTTGCTTTTCGGCATGGAATAGGGTAAGATATGAATAATACAGGCCGCAGTTTGGGCGGCCCCGTTCGAGCTTCTCCGGCACGCCGGAGAAGCATGTTGTGCGAGGGGGCGGCCCTTTTGCCGGAAAGAAGAGGGCGGCGCAAAAAGCTTGAAAAGCCCGTTCCCGTGCAGGCATCGCCAATGCCTGCGGCCCGGCTGCCGCTTGTGCCGCGCGGGCAGAATGAACAGAGAAGTTCAGGAAGAAGCTTGAAAAAACAGCACAATTACAACCAGAAATGGTTTGCTTTTTTTGGATAAAAAGATAAAATAGAACTATGAGAGCCACACGTTTGTGGCTGGTGAAAGGGGCCCCTTTCATCTTTCTCCGGCATGCCGGAGAAAGGCTTTGTACGCAGGGCTTTCTTTCGCCAAAAGGCAGGAGGAAAAATGATGAACCAGATGAAAAAAGCCCTCGCTTCGGCCCTTGCTGTTCTGCTGCTGGCAGGCCTTTTGCCTGCCGCCGCGTTTGCGGCGTCGTCAGAACACAATATTGAAGACGGTGATGTCAGCTTCGGCGCGGGCGACTGCACCGGCGGGTGCGAGGGGCATATCGTCACCGGCACCAGCAATAGCGGATGGAACTGGGAAAGAAACAAAATCGACATCAGCGGCGGCACGCATACCGTCCTTTTGCGGGACTGCACAATAAAAACGCCTGTTATTCTGGGCGGCGCGGGCTCTGCTTTGGATGTCCATAACGGCGCCAATGTCACGCTGGTGCTGGAGGGGGCAAACGAGCTGCACGGGCAGGGGAATAAACCGGCTATCTGGGTAGAGCCGGGCTCCACCCTTACGATTGAGGGCACCGGCTCGCTGAGCGCCTATGCAGGCGGCGGAAGCTCAGGCACGGGTGCTGCGGCTATCGGCAGCGCCTATGGCACAAATACAAGCTTTGGTGACATTATCATCGAAAGCGGCACCGTATATGCCGAAGGCAGCGGCGGCGGCGCAGGCATTGGCGGCGGCTATGAGCTGGGCATCGGCAGCGTCAGCGGCAATATCACCATCAACGGCGGCTGGGTGAAGGCCGTTGGCGGTGAAAGCGCACTGGGCGTCACAGGCGGCGCGGGCATCGGCAGCGGCGAAAACGCCGATTACACCGGCACTGTCACCATCCATGGCGGCGTGGTGTATGCCGTGGGCGGCGCCGATGCCCTGAGTATCGGCGGCGGCGGGCGCAGCGTAGGCGACAGTGAAAACGGAACATTTACCACCGGCTCGGGCGGCAACGCCGTCATTGTGGCGCCGCAGGGAATCGGCCATGTGGCGGGCTACCCCGATTGGGACGGCATCTTCGTCAGCTATAACGGGCAGGAAAGCACGGCCACCGTGGGCGCGGACGGCGCGGTGCACCTGAATGACAGCACCGCTACCATTGAGATATGGGGGCAGCCTGTTCTGGATTATGACCTTGCGGTGGAGGCGGGCACCACGTTTGTTGTGCGCAGGAACGACCGCAACGACGCCCCCTCGTCGCTTACCGTTTCCTCCGGGCACACGCTGGCGAACGCCGGCGAGGTGCGCGTGGAAAGGGAATGCACGCTTGTTTTACAGGAGGGCGCCCCGGCGCTGAACAACACCGGGGTGCTGCGGCTGGACAGCGGCGTTGTGGAACTTTGGGGCGGCCCCGCGCAGGCACAGGGCGGCGGGCAGGTGATTGGCATTGGGCAGGTGCGCATCCCGCTTACGGCCGATATGGTGCAGGCCATTCCGGACCAAACTTACACCGGCAGCGCAATAGAGCCTGGCGTGGTTATCCTGCCTCAGACAATGTGGAACTTCACGGCCCACTATGCAAGCCCGGCGGATTACACCGTAACCGGGTATGAAAACAACACCAATGCGGGCACAGCCACTGCGAAGGCAACGCCTGCTTCGGGCGGCCAGCTGCTGAACAAGGGCGAGGTGAGAAAGAACTTTGAAATTGCGCCTACCAGCTATACCATGGCGGTAACGGACACCCTGAGGGTGCGCGAAGGGGAAAGCGACCTGCTGACGAAGCTGAACGCCCTTGCCTCTACCGGGCCGGAAGGGGTGCTGGGCCAGGGCACACTCAGCTGGACGTATAACGGCCAGCCTGTGCAGGCGAATACACTTGCCGGGGAACCGGTGGGCGGGCCCTATACGGTGAATTGGGCATTTCAGTTGAATACCGGCAACTATGCGCCGCAAACCATGCAGGGCACGGTGGAGGTTTTCATTGTAGAGAAAGAAGTGCCCGCTATTCAAATCGGCACCCGCAATGTGACAAAAACATATGGCGCCGAGCCGGTGGATATCAGCGAGTTCGGCATCACCGTGACGGATGGCAGCGGCTTGCCCGTTGCGGCGCCGGGGGCCATCACCCTCAGTGTACGCGATAATACGGTAGCCGAAGTGGCCGCAGACGGAAAGCTGAAGATAAATAATGCGGGCACAGCTGTTGTCACGGTGACGGTGGCAGAGACGGACACCTATGCCCAGCAGACGGCCACAGTATATCTGACGGTGCAGAAAAAAGCGCTCACTGTGGGGAATATTGCCGCGGTGGACAGGCCCTATGCGGGCAGAAACGCCCTTTCCGTGCAGCTGAAATGCGCAGAGCATGACACGCTTCTTGGCGAGGAGTATTTGCTCGGCGCAGGACACGGCACCGTATACGGCGATGAGCTGTATTTGAAGGCGGCGGGAACCATGGCGAACGCTGCGGCGGGGCAGGGCAAGCCCGTCACTGTCACAGAATGGCAGCTTACGGGCGGTAAAGCGGGCAACTATATTTTGCCCGCGGCGCCTGCGGGCCTGACGGTTAATATCACGAAGATAGACGCCACGCCTCAAAACGGTGAGCTGACAGTGGCGAACGAGCTGCCCAAAACCTATACCTTTGATTTGACCGGGCTGCACGCGGCTCTGCCGGAAAACCACTATCTGGGTGCGGCGGAATATACGGCCAGCCTGGAAGATAACAACGGATATGTGGAGAGCTGGCGCGTATTGAACGATATGCTTATCGTCCGCATGGGCAGCGTCCCGCAGGGCACAAGCGGGGAATTTGCAAAATTCACCGTGAAAACAGCCAGCACGAACTATAACGACTTTACGGCAGGCATCGTTTTGAAGGCGCAGGATGAAGTGCTGGGCAGCATCACCCTTGCCAACACGGTGGCGGGCAATGGGGCGGACAAGGTCCTTGCCTTCCGCTATACCGTGCAGCTGAAGGATGAAGCGGACAACCCCTACACCGGCACGTTGAGTTATGAGGGCACCGGCACAGTGTCAGGCGGGCAGGACGGCATTGCCCGGCCGGATGCACAGGGCTGTCTTACTGTTGAGCTGGCCCACGGCCAGAGCGTGACGCTGAAGGGCAGCCTCCAGCGCGATAAGGGCATTGCCTACACGGTGACGCAGCAGCAGGTCCCGGGCTATGCGGTGGCCACCGTCACGCAGGAGGAGGGCGGCGCAAAAACGCCCGGCACATCCGCCGGGGTAAGCGGCAGTCTGGCTTTGGAGGGTGTGAAAAACGTGCACATCGCCTATACCAACACAAAGCAGGGCGGCGGTGAAACAGGCGGCAGCGGAAGCGAAACCGGCGGCGGCACCTCCACACCTGCCCAGAAGCCCAACCCCAAAACAGGCGCGTAATGCCTGTATGGCATCAAAAGCGAAAAAGGGCCGCCCGGGCTGTCTGCCCGGGCGGCAGTCAGGCCCCCGGCTTTGCCGGGGGCCTGCGTATGCCCTGGAGGGGTATACTACCGGCAAGCCTCTCAAGAGGCATTGAATACTCTGTCCCCTGCATCACTTGCCCCGTCCCCCGTAAACGGGGTTCTTTCGTTGGGTGATACATCTTTTTGATATTGAATACCATTTCGCTTCGCTCGAAACTGACAGCGAAAGCCTTTTATTCTCCCCGGCACAGCCGGGGGGCGTTTCGCTAAAGCGGCGGCACGCCGGCCCGGAAGGGGCCGGCGTGCCTTTTTGTAAAGGGAAACCACCGGCAGGGCCGGTGGAGATGCAGTGCGAAAAGCCTTCGCTGCAAGCATTGGGAGAGGTGAATTGTCGGCAGCAGGTTATCAGAAATGCAGGGGTATCGTGAAAACAACGGCTGCCCTTTTATGGGCTGTGAGGCAAGAGCTGCGGGTGAAATAAAATTCCGCGTGTTCTGCGGTGCCTGCCTTTACAGGGCCGATGCAGGCCGCCGTCTAACCCGGCGGCGCTTCCTCTGCCCTGTGCGGCGCCGTCTGCGCATCGGTTGTGCCGGGGGCGCCGTTTTCCTTCACCATCCGCACGATGGCACGCATTAGTACAATGACTACGGCAATCAGCGGGAAGCCTGCCAGCACACACACCAGCTTGATTGTCTCCAGGCCGCCCACCACCATGATGCCCGCAGAGAACAGCATAAACACCACGCTCCACAAAAGCCTGTTCCAGCGGGCGGGTGCCTCATAGCCTGTGAGCCTGCGCGATGTCATGGAAGAGAGAATGAAGGCGGAAGAGCTGATGGTGGTGGCAAGGAACACAAAACAGGAGATAAGGTATACCACCAGCATGATCTGCGGCAGAGGCAGCGTGCCAATCACGGCTGCAATAGCGGCCTCCTGCCCCTGTGTCTCCAGAATGCCGGCCAGGTCCGCAATGCCGGTTTTCTGGATATACAATGCATAGCCGCCCATGATGCCGAACACCGTCATACAGCCGACAGAGCCCCACAGTACCTGCCCGCAGATGACCTGACGGATGGTGCGCCCGCGCGAGATGCGCGCTACGAACAGACCCATCACAGGCATATAGGCCAACCACCAGCCCCAATAGAAAATAGTCCAGTTCTGGGGAAAGCCGGAGGCCAGGTTCGGGTCTGTATAGGTGCTCATGCGCACAAAGTTGGAAACCAGCAGCCCGATGCTGTTGGTTTCGGAATCAATCAGGTAGCTGGTGGGGCCCCACAAAAGCGTTACGGCCAAAAGCCCCAGCGTGATGTACACAGTGGCGCTGCTCAGCCACTTCATGCCCTTTTCCAGCCCCAGGTATACGCTGCTGCCAAACAGCGCCAGCAGAACGGCCAGCATGGCAAATTTCAGGCCAAGCGTATCTGCTACGCCGGTGATTTGGTGGAAAATGCGCGAAATGACGGGTATTTCGAGCCCGATGGAAGCGCCGATGCCGCCCATGATGCCAAACACAATCACCACATCCAGCAGGTTGCGCATCCATTTGTGCCGGCACAGCCTGCGCGAGGCAGGTGCACAGGCGTTGCTGATGCGTGTGGTATCGGTGTGCTTTACATACAGCGTATAGGCAATGGCGATGGTGGCCGGAATATACATCGTCCACGCGCTTGGGCCCCAGTGGAACTGCCCGTACATGTGCGCATAATCATAGGCCTCCGGGGAAAAGGGCTGAAGCCCGAAGGGCGGCGCGCTCACATACTGCACAGGTTCGAACAGAGTCATAATCATGATGGACGCGTCAATGCCTGTGGTGAACACCATGCATGTCCAGCTGAAATTGCTGTACTCCGGCTTTTCATCTGCTTTGCCGAACTTTATCCTGCCATATTTGCTGAACGCAAGCCAGCCCAGAAAGACAAAATTCACAATATAAATCCACAAATACAGCCAGCCAAACCGCGCTGTGATTTGTGCCAGCAGCGCGCTTAAAAAAGAATACAGCGCGTCGCCGCCCCAGAACAGCAGCAGAGACACCGCCGCAAATATCAAAAGCGCCGGAAAAAATATGCCCGGCTCTATGTTCCACCTCTTCTGCTTCAATTTTTGCCCCCCTTTTTGAGATATGCGGGGCCCGCCGTGTGCGGGCCCCGCGGTGTGCGTCTTGTTTACTGTGCCGTATAGCAGCCGTCTATTGCAAGCTGTGCGCCGGATACAAAATTTGCCTCGTCGGAAGAAAGGTACACATAGCCGTAGGCAATATCCTCCGGCTTGCCCAGATAGCCGATGGGATGCTTTTGAATGAATTCGGCCGAATACTCTTCTATGGTCTGCCCATTCTGGCGGGCGTCATCATAGGCCATTGGTGTGAGGATGTAGCCCGGATGCACCGAGTTTACGCGGATGTTCAAGTGGTTTTCGCCGCAGTAAAGCGCGGCGGCCTTCGTCATCAAAGTGACGGCGCCCTTGGCTGCGCAGTATGCAAAGAATGCCGATTCCGCCACAAGCCCCTCGATGGAGGAGGCATTGGCGATAGAGCATTTTTCTCCATTGGTGCGCATCTCTTCAATGGCTGTCTGAATGCCGTAGAATACGCCGGTCTGGTTTACGGCAATGGTGCGGTCCCACTCTTCCAGCGTGGTGCCGGCCACATCCTTGCGGTAAGAGATGCCTGCATTGTTAATGAGCACATTCAGCTTGCCGAAAGTGGCTTTTGTGAAAGCGATGCATTCCTTCCATGCCGCATAATCGGCCACGTTCAGCTTGAAGAAGGCCGCGTTGGGGGCCAGCTTATCTGCCTGAGCGCATCCGGCGGCCTCATTCAGGTCTGCAATAACCACCTTGGCCCCCTCTTTGACGAAAATTTCCGCCGTGCAGGCGCCAATGCCCTGCGCCGCACCTGTAATGATGGCAACCTTGCCTTTCAAACGATCCATGCTTACAACTTCCTTTCTGAGTGGTAAAATTATTTTGTATTCAGCCGCTTTTGGATGCGGTTGGATTCTAGAATGACGATGGCAGAGCCGGTGAAGGTGAGCACTGCACCGATGACGCCGGACGCCGACGGCATGGTGGAAAACGGCGGCAGAGCCAGAATGAGGATCGTCCATATGCCATAGGCAATGTTCAGGCTGCTGGCGGTGCTGACGCCGCAGTTGTTCATGCCGCCGAAATAACACACATAGGCCATGGCGTTGAAGAAGGACGCCAGAATAAAAACGGCACTGATAAGCAGGGGGTTGCCCAGCATGCCCTGCGTGAAGGAAAAAGCCGTGCTGAAATCGATCATGCGCACAAGGTTCGTGAAGAAATCCAGATTGCCGGGAATGAACAGCAGCACGGCCAGCATGATGGTGTACAGCGCAATAGCAGATGTTTGCTTCAGCGCCAGTGATACGTCGGAATCGACATCTTCCGCCATCAGCCGGTAGCCGAACACAAGCTCCAGCGAATAGCCCACTGAAGCAAAGACAGCCAGAAAAATACCCACGGGGTGCAGCCCGCTGAACCCGGAAATAACCACTACGCCGGCAATGGAAAACAGAATACCCATAAACTTGACAGGCGTAAGTTTTTCCTTGAACCAGAACATGGCAATGATGGAGCCCAGTGCGGGATAGAAGGCGCTGATAGACGTGGCCACGCTTACAGAATAGCGGCTTGCAATGGCAAAGGGCACAAGCCCAAGCGGCCCGGCGAACAGCGCCGCCGGCATGATGCGGAAAAACGCCTTGCTGCGCAGAAGGCGCACATAGTCGCGGAATTTATGACGCACCACTACATAGCCAAGCTCGAATACAAAGGTGATAAGCGCGTCGATCCACGCGATGCCGATGGCGGCCAGAATGATGAACATGATGCCGCGGGCGCTGTCCAGCGTGCCGCTGTCGCCATTGTAGGGGCTGAGCCAGCTGTAAAGCGTCACGGAATAGGAAGCCCACAGAATGCCGCTGAGCAGCGCCAGGACGCCCCCTTTTTTGTGTGAACGTACCAAATGATCTCCTCCTTTTTTGAAACAGTGCGGTGCTTTGGCAGGCCTTAGGCTGTGCAACTCATACCGCCCAAGGCGTTTGACTATATTTTAACAATGTTGGACTGCCCCGCACAGACATCGAGTTTCTATCTGGCGGGTCTCTTGTGTTATTTTCTGTTTTTCTTATTCCTTTGCGAATGACAATTTCTCTCTATTTATTGATAAATTGACGGACATACCGTGTTCTTTACTGTCAGACTTGTGCAAGAACGCTGTGTTCCTTTACGGTTAAAAAGATTGTGATATACTTAAAATTATGTAAAAAGCGCCTGCGGTGCAGGGGGAAGCCTGGCCTTGCCGCTGTGCCGCCCTGCGGCGCCGAAACATGCCGGAAAGCAGGTGAAACGGGGCATGCCGAAAATCCCTCTTTATTATCAGGACGGGGAATTTTTTGAAGAGTTTGGAACAAGCTGCTATATCAACCATGAAAAATGGTGGATGTATTCCCGCTGTACCGCCATGATTTTATTGAGATAAGCCTTATTTTGGATGGCTGCGGCACAGAGCTGTGCAACGGAAAGCACTATCCTGTGCAGGCGGGCTCGGTGTCTGTTTCGGCGCCCTGGCACTTCCACACGCTGCACACGGGTTCAAGCAGCCCTGTCACACGTTTTATCTGTGAATTCAATATGCAGGATTATCTTCATTTTGCATCTGTATGGCCTGAGGCGCATACCGCCCTGTTTGACCACAATGCCGATTTTGTAGTACAGCTGTGCGAAGAGGATTATCGCCAAAGCTGTGACATCTTTAACCAGATGTACAGCATTTTTACGGAAAAAGGGCAGGACAGGCAGGTGCGGCTTTATTTGAAGCTGGTGGAATTTATGATGCTGTTCCGCCGGGCACAGAAGAAAGATGCCATCCGGGCAGAGAAGGAGGATATGCCCAACGATCAGTTGGTGCAGGACGCCCTGCGGTATATCCATGAATCTTATTCCAAAGAGCTGAACCTGGCCCTTGTGGCCCGCGAGGTAGGGGCCAGCCCCTCTACGCTGCGCGAGCTTTTGCTGGCCTACACCGGGCAGGATTTTCAGGCCCTGCTGATGGAGATACGCATTCGCAACGCCTGTGTGCTGCTTGGCCTGAAAACGCCCACACTGAAATATATTGCGCAGAACACGGGCTTTGGCTCGGTGCAGACATTTTACCGCGCCTTTCAGGCACAAAAGGGCATGACGCCGGAAGATTTCCGAAAGCGGCACTGGATGGAATCGGAGGGCAAAGCGGGCTATTTAATGTACAACAACGAGATATGGGCGCTGTTGGCTTACCTTCATTTGCATTTTGACGATGCCCTTTCGCCGGAGTCGGTGGCGCGGGCGCTTGGCATCAGCACGTCTTACCTGCACAAAATGGTTAAATACAACCTGATGCAGTCTTTTTCCGAGCTGCTGCGCGAAATACGCGTCAATTACGCCTGCGGCCTGCTGATGAACCCGGCCCTGTCGGTAGAGCAGGTAGCCATTGAGGCCGGGTATAATAACTCCAAAACCTTTATTCGCGCATTTCAGGCGGAAAAGGGCTGCACACCCGGTGAATTCCGAGGGCGTGCTTTGTGACTTGCCCGAGCGCACAGAAAAAACAGAGGCGCCCCCGCCCTTCAAAAGGACGGAGGCGCCTCACTTTTCATCTGAGCACCGTTATTTATTTCTCACCACAAGGTTTTTGCTGCCGTTTTCAAGCTGCTCGTATTTTGTCTCGAACGCGCCGGTGTGGTCTATCAGCTTGTGCAGCTTTGAAAAGCCGTAATTTCGCGAGTCGAAATCTGCATACAGGCGGCCCAGCATCACGCCTATCTGGGAAAGCGGCATATAGCCGTCCTCGTCGGAATCGAAATCTATAATCTCGCGCACTTTCTCCACAATTTCGTCCAGCGGCACAAAGGCGGCGGCCAGCTCTTCGTCGTGGTGCGGCTCGGCGGGCCGGGTGTCTGCCCTGGGCTCTTTGGCCTCTTTCGGGTCCTTCATGTCCTTCGCGGCGGGCTTTGCCTTTTCCGCCTGCTTTTTGGCCGCCCGCGCGGGCTGCTTTTTTGCGGCCTTTGGCTTTTCCACCTTTTCGGCTTTCTCGGCCTTTTCGGCCCCGGCGCGGCCCGCCGCCTCTTTTTTCAGGCCCATCAGCACGTCCAGATATTTGAACGTGTCGCAGGCAGATTTGAAGGCCGTGGGCGTTTTGCTTTCGCCCATGCCGATGACGAACATGCGGCTCTCGCGCAGGCGGGCGGCAAGGCGCGTAAAGTCTGAATCGGAGCTTACAAGGCAAAAGCCGTCCACATTGCCTGCATAAAGGACGTCCATGGCGTCGATAATCATGGCCGAATCAGACGCGTTTTTGCCCTGCGTGTAGCTGAACTGCTGGATGGGGGTGAGGTTGTGCTCAAGCAGCACCTTTTTCCAGCTTGCCATGTCGGGGCTGGTCCAGTCGCCGTAAATTCGTTTGTAGGCGGGCGTGCCGTACATGCTCACCTCATCAATAATGGTCTTGATATATTTGGGCGATACATTCTCTGCGTCTATCAAAAGTGCGAATACTTTGCTGTTTTCCATAGCCGGGCCGGTTCCTTTCTCACAAGGGCCCGCAATGGGGCCGTTCCTTTTTTTATTATAGCACGGTTTGCGGGCGTTTGTACATGCCGGGCGCTTGCACTTTTTCATGCAGGGCCATATAATAAAAGGAATTGGGGCGCCCGCATATGCGGTGCGGCAGGCCATTATGCGCTCTGCCCTTCGGGGCAGGGGGGAAGGTGATACTGCTTGACGGAATTTCTGGTGCGCCGCTTTGTGCGGCGGTATGAGCATACGGAGGAACCGGCGGTGCGCACGGCCTACGGCAACCTGGCGGGGGCTGTGGGCATCGTGTGCAACGCCCTTCTGTGCGCGGCAAAGCTTTTGATGGGGACGCTGTTCGGCAGCATTTCCGTCACGGCGGATGCGGTGAACAATTTGTCGGATGCCTCCTCCAGCATCATCACGCTGGTGGGGTTCAAGCTTTCGGCCAAGCCTGCGGACAAAGAGCACCCCTACGGCCATGCGCGCATTGAATATCTGGCGGGCCTGGCGGTGTCGGTGCTTATCATCGTCATCGGCTTCGAGCTGGCGCGCACCAGCTTTGGCAAAATTTTGTATCCCACGCCCGTGGCATTCAGCTGGCTGACGGTGGCCGTGCTTGCGGGCAGCATCGGTGTGAAGCTGTGGATGGCAATGTTTAACCGCACCATCGGCAGGCGCATCGGTTCGGCCACGCTGGAGGCAACCGCCACCGACAGCCGCAACGATGTCATCAGCACGGCAGCGGTGCTGGCGGCGCTGGTGCTGGGGCAGGCTACGCACCTTGTGCTGGACGGCTGGATGGGCCTTGCCGTGGCGCTGTTCATCCTTTACAGCGGCATCGGCCTTATAAAAGAAACGGTGGACCCTCTTTTGGGCGAGGCGCCCAGCGAAGAGCTGGCACGGCACATTGCCCGCAAGGTGCTGAGTTATGACGGCGTTTTAGGCACGCACGATTTGATGGTGCACGACTATGGCCCCGGGCGCTGCTTTGCCAGCGTGCATGTGGAGATGGCTGCGGAAAAGGATGTGCTGGAGAGCCACGACATCATCGACAACATCGAGCGCGATTTTCACGATAACGACAACATTCATCTTGTCATCCACTACGACCCCATCCAGACGGGCGACCGCGCCGTGGGCACGCTGCACGCCTGGATGGAGGGACAGCTGAAAACCATTTCGCCTCAGCTTTCCATGCATGATTTCCGCGCGGTGCGCGGCCCCACGCACACTAACCTTATTTTTGATGTGGTGGTGCCCGCAGGCTTTGCGCTGGACGACGCCGCGCTGCGCGCACGCATTCAGCAGCTTGCGCAGCAAAAGAATACACAGGAAATGAAATACTATACCGTTGTGACGGTAGACCACAGCTATGCGCCTTACCATCAGGACGGAAATGAACAAAAATGAAACGGAGGCCCGGCACAATGGAGTACACGCTTTCCAGAAACATGAGCGGCATGAAGCCCTCCATCATCCGCGAGATACTCAAGCAGATGAGCGACCCTTCGCTCATCAGCTTTGCGGGGGGCAACCCCGCGCCTGAGTCCTTTCCGGAAAAAGAAATTGCCGCGGCTTCGGCACGCCTGCTTGCGCAGGACCCCGCGGGCATGCTGCAATATTCCGTCACAGAGGGTGTGCCCGCCGTGCTGGAGCAGGTGCGGCGCTTTGCCAACCGGCACGAGCTGCGCGTGCGCGGGCAGGACGCCCTGCTGCTTTGCACCGGCAGCCAGCAGGTGCTGGACCTTGCCACGAAATGCCTTTGCAACGAGGGCGACACCATTGCCGTGGAGGAGCCGGCCTTTCTGGGCGCCTACAACACCTTCCGCAGCTATGGCGCAAAGCTGGCGGGCGTGCCCATGGAGGAGGACGGCGTGAGCCTTGCCGCGCTGGAGGCCGTGTTCGCCGCGCCGGAAAAGCCCCGCTTTTTCTACTGCATCCCCAATTTCCAGAACCCTACTGGAAAGACGATGAGCCTTGCAAAGCGCCGGGGTGTGCTGGCGCTGGCGCGCAAATACGGTGTGCCGGTGCTGGAGGACGACCCCTACGGCGAGCTGCGCTTTGCAGGCGCGCCCGTGCCCAGCATCAAAAGCCTGGACGAGGGCAACAGCGTCATCTATGCGGCCAGCTTTTCCAAAATTTTGTGCCCGGGTATGCGCCTTGCCTTCTGCGCGTGCGATAAAAAGCTTGCCGGAAGCATGGTGGTGGCAAAGCAGGGCAGCGACGTGCACACCAACGTATGGGCGCAGCGCGTGTGCGCCGAGCTGCTGCGCACCATGGATATGGACGCGCATATCCGCGCCGTAAGCGCCATGTACGGCCGCAAGGCCGCCCTGATGGCCCGGCTTCTGCGCGAAAAGTGCCCGCAGCTAACGTTCGAGGCGCCGCAGGGCGGCATGTTCCTGTGGGCCGAGCTGCCGCAGGCCGTCCGCGTGCCGGAATTTGTGCAGGCCTGCCTGGAACACAGGCTGGCCGTCATTCCGGGCAGCGCCTTTTATGTGGACGGCGAGGCGCCGTGCCAGGGCGTCCGGCTGAATTTTTCCACCCCATCGGAGGAGGCTATCCGCCGCGGCACAGACATCATGGCGCAGGTGCTCAAAAGGCTGCTTGGGCAAAGCGTCTGCTCTGTGTGAAAGCATATTTTTACCCTGGCGGGGGTGGCCCCCCTGAAAGGTGCCTTTGCGCGCCCAGCCGCGCCGGCTTTTTCAGCGCCCGCCGCAGAGAGGGCCACAGGAAATTTTCCGCCGTGGAATATAAGCCTTCCCCCTGGCAGCGCAGAGCAGCTTTGCCCATGCTTTCGGGGTGCAGAGGCCAGAAATGCCTGTGGCAGGCCCGGTGGCTGCCATGGAGCCTGGCCGTGTGCTGTGCCGGGCCTGTAAAGGAAACCGTGCCCGGCATTTTATGCAGATGCCGCCCTTGTGCACTGCAGCATATTTTACAAAAGCCCTGCAAGGCCGTTTACGGCTTTGCAGGGCTTTTCTGCCGTATTTCGGCAGGCGGAGCATGACATATCTTTTACAGAACCTTGACACGGCGGTGCTTTCGAATTTTACAGGGCGGGGGCTATACTAAACGCGTCCCGAGAGAAATGGAATAAGACAAAAGGAGAGAATACTCATGAAACGAATCACAGCTTCTTTACTTGCGGGCGCTCTGGCGCTTTCGCTTGTCGCATGCGGCGGCACACCCGCCTCTTCCTCGGCCGGCCAGGCCGGCACGCCCGCCTCCTCCGGCGCGGCCTCCTCTGCGGCTTCCGCGCTCAGCGGCGCTGTCACCACCGGCGGCTCCACCTCGGTGGAAGGCGTCATCGGCATCCTCACCGAGGCCTTCCGCGAGGTGCAGCCCGATGTGGACGTCACCTACGACCCCACCGGCTCCGGCGCCGGCATCACCGGCGCCAGCGAGGGCACGCTGGATATCGGCCTTTCCAGCCGCGCGCTGAAGGAGGAAGAGGCCGAGACCATGGACGCCACTGTGTTCGCACTGGACGGCATTGCCATTGTGGTGAACAACGAGAACACGGTGGAAGACCTGACGCTGGAGCAGATTAAGGGCCTGGCCACGGGCGAGATTACCAACTGGAGCGAGGTGGGCGGCCCGGATGCGCCCGTTGTGCTGGTGGGCCGTGAGGCCGGCAGCGGCACGCGCGACGGCTTTGAGAGCATTGTGGGCGTGGAAGACGCCTGTGTGTATGAGCAGGAGCTGACCAGCACCGGCGCTGTGCTGGCGGCTGTGGCCTCTAACCCCAATGCCTTCGGCTATGCCTCCCTCTCTGCTGTGGACGAGAAGGTGAAGGCTGTGACGGTGGACGGAGTGGAAGCCAGCGAGGCCACCGTGCAGGACGGCACATACACTATCCAGCGCCCGTTCGTGTTCGTGACGAAGAAGGGCGAGACGCTCAGCGACGCTGCGCAGGCCTTTATCGACTTTGCCACCAGCGGCGCGGCGGACAACCTGATTGCGCAGGCCGGTGCTGTGCCCCTTGCGAAATAAGAAAAGGGCTGAACAATGAACCGGAAGCCGGCCAGCGCTTCATGGAAAGGGGCGCACAAAACGTATGGAAAACGGAAAATCCAAGGCGTCAAGGCTGTACCGCTTCCACCAGGCGCTGGATAAAGTGATGAACGGCGTGTTCTTTTTCTGCGGCGCCGTCAGCATTGCGGCCGTGGTGCTCATCACGGCATACCTTGTCATCGCGGGCCTGCCCGCCATTCGGGAGATAGGCCTTGCAAACTTCCTGTTCGGCACAGAGTGGGCCTCTACCGCGGCCGAGCCGAAATTTGGCATTCTGCCCTTTATCCTCACCAGCGTGTGGGGCATGCTGGGCGCGGCGCTGCTGGGCGTACCCGTGGGGCTGATGTGCGCGGTATATCTTTCCAAGGCAGCCTCAAAGCGCGCCGCGGGCATTGTGCGCCCGGCGGTGGAGCTGCTGGCGGGCATCCCCAGCGTGGTGTACGGCCTTGTGGGCATGATGGTGCTGGTGCCGGCTGTGATGGATGTGTTCCGGCTGAAAAACGGCACCTGCCTTCTGGCGGCCATTCTGGTGCTGGCGGTGATGATACTGCCCAGCATCATCTCAGTGAGCGAGACGGCCCTGCTGGCCGTGCCGCCCGAATATGAGGAGGCAAGCCTTGCGCTGGGTGCTTCGAAGATGGAAACCGTGTTTAAGGTGAGCATCCCGGCGGCCAAAAGCGGCATTGCCGCAGGCGTGGTGCTGGGCATTGGGCGCGCTGTGGGCGAGGCCATGGCTGTGATGATGGTGGCCGGCAATGTGGCCAACATGCCGGGCCTGTTCAAAAGCGTCACCTTCCTTACCACGGCTGTTGCCAAGGAGATGAGCTACGCGGGCGGCCTGCAGCGCCAGGCACTGTTCAGCATTGCGCTGGTCCTGTTCTGCTTCATTATGGTTATCAATGCCGTGCTGAATATCTTCCTGAAACGGGGGGAGAAAAATGGATGATTTTGAAAAGCGCCCTGTGCGCCGCCGCGTATTTGACGGCGTTACCAGGAGCCTTGTGCTTTTGGGCGCAGGGCTTACCATTGCGCTTTTGGTGGCGCTGATCGGCTATATCCTTGTGCGCGGCCTGCCGCATGTCACCTGGCAGCTGCTCAGCACTTCGCCCAGTATGATGAAGGGAACCATCGGCATTTTGCCGAACATTCTGAACACGCTGTATCTCATCCTGTTTACGCTTCTTATCTCGCTGCCGCTTGGCGTGGGCGCGGCGGTGTATCTGACAGAGTATGCGAAAAGCAGACGCTTTGCTGCGGCAGTGGAATTTGCCACCGAGACGCTGGCGGGCATCCCCTCTATTTTGTACGGCCTTGTGGGCATGCTGTTCTTCTGCCAGATGCTGGGCTTCAAAACAAGCCTGCTGTCCGGCGGATGCACGCTGGTGGTGATGATACTGCCCACAATCATCCGCACTACGCAGGAATCACTGAAGACTGTGCCGCAAAGCTACCGTGAAGGCGCGCTGGGCCTTGGCGCTTCAAAATGGCACATGATACGCACCATTGTGCTGCCCTCCTCATTGGACGGCATCGTCACGGGATGTATTCTGGCCGTGGGGCGCATTGTGGGCGAATCTGCCGCGCTGCTGTTCACGGCGGGCGTAGGCACGGTGGTAGCCTCCAATATGTTTGCCGCGTTCACCCGTTCGGGCGGCAGCCTCAGTGTGGCTCTGTATATGTATGTATCCGAGCGCGGTGAATTCGACGTGGGCTTTGCCATTGCGGCCATCCTGATGGTTTTGGTGCTGTGTGTGAACGGCGCGGCAAAGCTGGCCAAAAACAGGCTTTCAGCCAAAAAGCGCTGAGCGCGCAAAGAAAGGAAGAACGATATGGAAAACTGCGCTGTTCTCAGTGCGGAGCATATGAACCTGTATTACGGCACGTTTCAGGCGCTGAAGGACGTAAACCTCACAGTGGACGAACACGCCGTCACGGCCCTTATCGGGCCATCGGGGTGCGGGAAATCCACCTTCATCAAAACGCTGAACCGTATGAACGACCTTGTGCCCGGCGTGCGTGTGGAGGGAAAAATATTATACCGCGGGCGGGATATTTTTGAAAAAGGGCTGGATGTGACACTGCTTCGCAAGCGAATCGGCATGGTGTTTCAAAAGCCGAACCCCTTTCCCATGAGCGTATATGACAACGTGGCCTACGGCCCGCGCCTGCACGGCGTGCACAGCAAAAAAGAGCTGGATGCCATTGTGGAACAGGCCCTGCGCGGCGCAGCCATTTGGGACGAAGTGAAAGGCAGGCTGAAGAAAAGCGCCCTTGGCCTTTCCGGCGGCCAGCAGCAGCGCCTTTGCATTGCGCGCGCTTTGGCTGTGAAGCCGGATGTGCTTTTGATGGATGAACCCACCAGCGCGCTGGACCCCATCTCTACTTCAAAAATAGAAGAGCTGTGTGCCCAGCTGAAAAAAGATTACACCATTGTCATTGTCACGCATAACATGCAGCAGGCCGTGCGCATTTCGGACAAAACGGCGTTTTTCCTGCTGGGCGAGCTGGTGGAATCTGGCCCCACGGAAAAGCTGTTCAGCACACCGGCAGACAAGCGCACGGAAGATTATATCACAGGGAGGTTTGGCTGATGCGTTCCGAATTTGACAGAGACCTTCATACCATGCATAAAGAACTGATGGGCATGGGTGCCTCGTGTGAGCGGGCTATCGCGCTTGCCGTCAGCTCTATTACAGACAGTAAGCCGGGGCTGAAGGACGAGGTGCAGGCTGCCGAGGAGGACATAGACCGCGCCGAGCGCAACATCGAGGCGCTGTGCATGCGGCTGCTGCTGCGCCAGCAGCCGGTGGCGACGGATCTGCGCAACATTTCAGCCGCGCTGAAAATGATATCGGACCTGGAGCGCGTGGGCGACTATGCAGTGGATATTGCCGAGCTTTCGCCCTATCTGGCAAAGGCACAGCTCTCAGGCAAAGTGCATCTGTCTGAAATGGCGCTGGCTGCTGTGGATATGGTGAAGCAGAGCGTGCAAGCCTTTGTGGACGGCGATATTCAGCTTGCCGCCCGCGTGAAGGAAAGCGACGACAGAGTGGACGAATTGTTTGACCGCGTGAAGACGGAGGCCGTGGCGCTTATCCGCGATGGCGCCCTGGACGCCCATGCCGCGCTGGACCTTGGCATGGCAGCCAAATATTTTGAGCGGATCGGTGACCACGCCGTAAATGTGGCCGAATGGGTGATGTATGCCCAAACGGGTGAGAAGGGGTAATGCATTTTTGCCTGTCGCGCCCTCTTGCGGCGGGCGCGCCCTAGCCTCCAGCAAAATCCGCCCCACAGGCGCGTTGCCAAAAGAAAGCATCGTCCCTAAAAGGCAATTTTTGCGTATGGCTTCTTCAGATTTCCTTGACAGCCGCAAAGGGTGCCTGTGGAAATCCTCCCTGCCCTGCATCAAAAATCGCCGCTTCCGGGGTGCTGTGCATTTCGGCCGGGCGGTTTGGGACGAACGATGTGCAAAAAAGCCCGGCAATCCTGACGGATTGCCGGGCTTTTTGCGTGCATCAGGCATCAAAACTGTCAGCCGGAACCGGTGCTTTCTTGCGGCAGCGCGGCCTTGGCCGGGGCGCTTTTTCTTGTAAGCGGAAATCACCGGCAGAGCCAGCGGCACGAAAACGCTTTTTCTGTGCCCGGATGTTTTCCGGGTGCAGAGGGCAAATGCTGCGAAACAGAGGCGGAAGAAAACGCCGGGCTGAAAAAAGCCCCCCTGCGGATACCAAAGCAGCAGAGGGCGCATGAAATAGAAGAACAATGAATGAGTAAGCCTGTGGGCGGGCCCGGCCGGCAAAGGCCCTGAGAGGGGCCGTGCTTTCTGCGCTGCGGCCCGTCACAGTGACAGCGTGACGCTGCGGCCGCTTTTTTCATAGTGCTTATACGTGACGCCCACCATGTCGAACATACGCTTTGAGGCAATGACGGAATCGGAACCGGGGTATTTGTCCTCATAATAAATCACCTCGCGGATGCCGCTTTGAATCATGGCCTTGGCGCACTCATTGCAGGGGAACAGCGTGGTATAAACGCGCGCGCCGCGCAGGCTTCCCGTGCCGGAGGCATGGTTCAGAATGGCGTTTAGCTCGGCATGGCATACATACATGTATTTGGTTTCCAGGGGCGTTCCCTCCCGGCCCCAAGGCATTTCATCGTCCAGGCAGCCGATGGGCATGCCGTTGTAGCCAAGGGAAAGTATCTTGTTCTCTCTGCTCACGATGCACGCGCCCACCTGCGAGGAATTATCCTTTGAACGCTGCGCCGTCAGCAGCGCAATGCCCATAAAATATTCGTCCCAAGAGATATAATCCTGCCGTTTCATGCGTTTGCCTTCCTTTCCATATTCTGAATGTCCTCTGCGGCGCAAAGCCCTGCAATAAGGCCCTCGCCCACAGCCTTTGCCACCTGAAGCGGCGCGCCCAGCATGTCGCCCGCGGCATACAGCCGGGGGATGCTGGTGCGCATGGCGGCGTCTGTTTTTACGCGGCCGTTCTCCATGCCGATGCCGGGCACGAGGGCATCCGGCGGGGCGGCCGGGCGCAGGATAAACAGGCCGTCGGTCTCCAGCATTTCGCCCTTTACGTCCACGGCCGTCACGGCGGCGCCGCCGTACACGGCCGTCACCGCGCCGGAAACGAATGCAATGCCCTGCGCCAGCGCCTGAGGACGCTTTGCGGCGATATAGGTCACCCGGCAGCCGATTGAATGTAGGAATTCCGCCTCTTCGGGCGCCTCGGGGGAAAGCCCCCATACGGCCACGCGCTTCTGGCGGTACAGCATGCCGTCACATGTGGCGCAGTACGACACGCCGCGCCCCAGATATTCCGCTTCGCCGGGCACATAGCCTGCTTTCGATACACCGCACGCCAGAATAACGGCGCGCGAAGTATACATGTCGCTGCCCGCGCCCACCAGAAAGGTGCCGCCCATAGGCATCACATTGCCCGCGCGCTGCGCCTTGAGCACGGCGCCCTGCGCGGCGGCGTGCGCCCGAAACCGTTCCATCATCTCTTTGCCTGTCACGCCCGGCATGCCGAGGTAGTTATCTACAAGCTCCGCCTTTTCCAAAAGCGGCGCGCCGCCGCTCAGCACCAGCACTGTCCTGCCGCGGCGGCGCAGGTTCAGCGCCGCAGAAAGCCCGGCGGGCCCGCCGCCGATGACGATGCAGTCCCATATCTGTTCCATGCTTTGTACCATCCTTCATTCTGCTCTGGCTTGTACGCGCGGCATGGCGCCGTGCGTTTTTTTCAGTATACCAGCTTTTCGGCCAAAGGGAAAGGGGGCGCGGCAGCTGTGCGGGCACGCTGTGCCCGCACAGAGGCGCCTGCATACAGGTGACACTCTCGCCGCACGGAAAATTTGCGGCACAGCGGCGCTGGCCTCTTTGGAAAGAAAGACCGTCGGCCGGGCCAGCGGAGATGCCCCGTAAAAAGCTTTTGCTTTAACGAAACGACAACCCCAGGCTGATCCGGGGAGGACAAAAAGGCTTTCGCTGTCAGTTCCGGGCGAGGCAAGATGGGGTGTTCGATACCAAAAAGATGTAGTAGGTAATGGGAAGAACCCGGTTTACGGGAGACGGGGTAAGTGATGCAAGAGACAGAGTATCCAGTGCCACTGGAGAGGATTGCCGGCAGTATGCCTTTCCAGGGCTTACGCAAGCCTCCGGCTTTGCCGGGGGGGGATGACGCAGCATGGAACGAAGCGAGCCACTGACATCAGGCTGCCAGGGTTGGAAAGCGGTCATCAGAGCGGCGGGGCAGGTGATACGGGTGAAGCCAAATGGTATGCGTGCTGAGGCATGCCGCCGGCCCGGCCGAAGGGTTATAACCGGCGCCCGCTCTCTGCAGGGAAGGCCTTTATGCTGCGTGAAGGCCTGTTTTCCGGCCGCAGCTTGTCCTCCTCGTCCCGCTGTGCCTGCCGCAGGCGGCGCGCGGCATGTGTGCGCCACAAGCGTGCTGAGGTTTGGCGGGTTAAAGTGCCTGTGCGGCAGGAAAGGCAGGCCCGGCGGTGCAAAGTGAAACCTCCGCGCAGGGCACACCCTGCCGGGAGCACACAGCCGCGGCTTTCCTTTCCCAGCCTTATAGCAGCGCGTAAATTGCATCGTCCGGCGGGGCAAAGCGGCTTTGCCTCACAATTCCAGATGCGAGAGACAGAAAGCCCCCTGTGGCAGGCCTGAAAGCTACCACAGGGGGCTGGCCGCATGATGTGTCGGACACCCCAGGGCAAGCCGTTTGCCTGTCTGCGTGGCCCCGGCATGCAGATGGTATTTTATGCCTCCGGGTGATATTTGTGCCGCGTGGCCATTCCGCCGCGCAGGTGGCGTTCCTCTTTGTTTGTGCGCAGCACGCGCTGCACTTCTCTGTATAAGGCCCTGTTCTGCCGCTCCAGGCGGGCGGTGATATCCTTGTGCACGGTGGATTTGCTGATTCCAAATTTCTGTGCGGCGCTGCGCACAGTGGCCCCCGTTTCTACCACGAACTGCCCCAATGCAACGGCCCGCTCTTCCGGATTGCCCTTCATGCCGATTCCCCCATCCACAGAACTTAATGCTATGGATATGAGGCAAGGCGAAAAAATATGAAAAACAGCCCCTTGCAGGCAGAAAAAGAAAACTGCCCCCATGGCCGCCCAAAGCGGGCGCGGGGGGCAGAAGGGTGCTTGCGTTAATCGTGCAGAAGGTTCAGGGTAATCTCGTACGGGCTTTCGTCCGAGGTTTTGCGCGCGGCGGTGGCCTTGTATTTGTTCACGCCGGCGGTGCTTTTTACCGGGCTTTGCAGCGTGCCGGCGCCTGCCACACAACCGCCGGGGCAGGCCATGCCCTCCAGCAGATAGCCGTTCAGCTTGCCGGCCTTGGCCAGCATCAGCATCTTTTTGCACTCGCGCAGGCCTTGGGCCGCCATCACCTTTACCTCGCGCTCGGGCTCCAGGTTTTTGATGACGTTCACCACCGCCTGGGCCACCCCGCCGGACACCGCGAACCCGCGGCCGTCCGCCGTGGCCTCATTCAGGCCCTCGTCGCCCGCTATTTCGGCAAAATTGATGGCCTTGGCCTCAAACATGCCCATCACTTCCTCGAAGGTGAGCACAAAATCCACATCGCTGCGGATGGTGCGGCGGCTGGCCTCCAGCTTTTTGGCCGCGCACGGGCCAATAAACACCACCTTGCAGCCGGGGTGCTCTTTTTTCAAAAGGCGCGCGGTGAGCACCATGGGCGTCAGCGCCATGGAGATATAGGGCGCGAAATCGGGGAAGAGCTTTTTTGCCATCACGCTCCACGCGGGGCAGCAGCTTGTGGCCATGAAAGGCTGGTGCTCGGGCACCTCGCGCAGGAAGTCCTTGGCCTCTTCAATGGTGCACAAATCGGCACCCACGGCCACTTCGGCCACGTTGTCAAAGCCGAGCAGCTTCATGGCGGGGCGAAGTTTTTCCACCGTCATCTGCGGGCCAAACTGCCCTACAAAGGCAGGGGCCACGGCGGCGATGACGCGCTCGCCCTTTTTGATGGCCTGTATCACCTGGAAGATCTGCCCCTTGTCAGAAATGGCACCGAACGGGCAGTTCACAAGGCACATGCCGCACGAGACGCACTTGTCCTGGTCTATGGTGGCGCGGCCGTGCTCGTCCGACCCAATGGCGTCCATGCCGCATGCTTTGGCGCACGGGCGCTCGATAAGATTGATGGCGCCGTAGGGGCACACGTTGGCGCACTGGCCGCACTTGACGCATTTCTCCTGGTCTATCACGCTTTTGCCGTGCCGGATGCTCACCGCGCCCTTGGGGCACACTTCTACGCAGGGGTGCGCAAGGCAGCCCTGGCACAAATCCGTCACGCGGTAGCTTTTCTCCGGGCAGGAGTTGCAGGCAAACTTGATGACGTTGATAAGCGGCGGCTCGTAATATTTTTCAGCCACAGCGCTGGCCTCGATGCCGGCAGAGAGCGGGGCGTGCTGGTCAATGGGGCGCAGCGGCAGGCCGATGGAAAGGCGCAGACGCTCGCCCACGATGGCGCGCTCGAGAAAAATGCTCTCGCGGTAGGTCTCCACCTCACCGGGGATGATTTTGTACGGCAGCTCTTCAATGCGGCTGTAATCACCGCCTTCGTATGCCATGCGCGCCACTTCGGTGAAAACGCGCCGCCGGATGTCCGTCACGTTAGAATAGATACCTCGCATGAGAACAAAACTCCTTTTGCCGCCCCATTCCGGGGGCTGATAAAAATATATCATACTGCGGTGTTATCATACCATGCCCGCGGCCTGCTATGCAAGCGTGCAGATGTGTTTTTTTGCATTTTGCGGGGAAATATGCGCCCTGCGGTGTTTGCATTCCGGCCGTGGTGCCTTTATAATTAAGAAGGACGGCGGGCAAAAGGCCCGCTTCACTGGAAAACTACGGTCTTGCGCAGGGCACGGCCTGTCCGGCCCGCCCGGTACCGGGAAATGAGGAATACAGCCTTTGGAAATGATATTGGAAATTCTGCATCATGCGCTGGAGGACAGTGTGAAAATGTTGCCCTTCCTGCTTGTGGCCTACCTGCTTATTGAATTCTTGGAGCACCGCCATTCGGAAAAAATTGAACGCGTGCTGGCGGGCGGCGGGCGCTTTGGGTTCCTGCCGGGTGCTGCGCTGGGGCTTGTGCCGCAATGCGGCTTTTCCGCCATGGCGGCAAACCTCTATGGCTCCAAGGTCATCACGCTGGGCACGCTGATGGCGGTGTTCATCGCCACATCGGACGAAGCGGTGCCCGTTTTAGTTGCCATGCCGGGGCAGTGGGGGGCGCTGGCAAAGCTTCTGGCCGCAAAGCTTTTGGCTGCGGTGGCGGCTGGCTTTTTGCTGGATGTGGTGCTGAAAAATGCCATGCCGGAAAATCTGCGCGGCGGCTTTTCAGGGCATTCGGAAGATGTGGATTGTCACGACCACGAGGCGCGGCAGTCTGTTTTGGCGGCGGCCCTGCGCCATACGCTGCATATTTTTCTGTATATCTTTCTGTTCAACCTGGCGCTGGGCGCCGTGGTGCATGTGGTGGGCGCAGAGGCTATTGGGGATTTTGTAGCCCGCGCCGGGCTCTGGCAGCCTGTGCTGGCAGGGCTTGTGGGCCTTGTGCCCAACTGCGCGGCCAGCATCCTGCTTACACAGATGTACGCCGCCGGGCAGCTCTCGTTTGCAGGGGCTGTGGCGGGCCTTTCCACATCCGCCGGCGTGGGGCTGGCTGTGCTGCTGCGCGCCAATAAAAGCGCAAGGCAGAACGTGTTTATCATCGGGCTTCTGTATGTGCTGGGCGTGTGTGCGGGCATGGTGGCCGGGCTGTTCGGTTAAAGACAGCATCTGTGAATAGGGCAACCCCGGTTTTCAGCTTTATGGCGCCGCCGCTGGCTGTGTTGTTCTCCCCGCCCTCCGGCAGGCGGGCTGCGCGGCCCGCCTTGACTGCGGCCCGGCCATGGGCGGAAAGCTGTGAAGCGCCGCCGGGGCGTCCCCGGTACGGGATGACAGGACCCCCCGTGTCGGCCGCGCCCGGGAACGCAGCCGGCACGGGGGCCCGCTGACAGCGAAATTCCCTCTGGCCGCCGATGCTGTTTTTTCCAAAATAGCTGCTGCGCTTGACAAAAACAAAGATAGGACTATACTGACAATAGTTATTAGTAAAAGCTTGAAAGGAGAATTTTATCATGCTGGACAGCAATGTGAAGCGGCTTTTAAATGAGCAGGTCAACAAGGAATTTTACTCCGCCTATTTGTATCTGGATTTCTCCAATTTTTACAAGAGCAAGGGCCTGGACGGCTTTGCCAACTGGTACAACGTGCAGGCGCAGGAGGAGCGCGACCATGCCCTGCTGTTCATGCAGTACCTGCAGAACAATAACGAGACGGTGGCGCTGGAGGCTATTGCAAAGCCCGATGTGCCCATGAGCACCCTGATGGAGCCGCTGAAGGCCGGCCTGAAGCATGAGGAGTACGTCACCAGCCTGATCCATGCCTTGTACGCTGCCTCGCAGAAGGTGAACGATTACCGCACCATGCAGTTCCTCGACTGGTTCGTGAAAGAGCAGGGCGAGGAAGAGACCAATGCAAACGACCTCATCACGAAGATGGAGCTGTTCGGCGCTGACGCAAAGGGCCTGTATATGCTGGATGCCGAGCTGAAAGCGCGCACTTACACTGCACCAAGCCTTACGCTGTAAGCCTTCTGTGCCCTGCGCAAAAAAATAAATAAGATGAAACAACGTCGCCGCGGGGCTATCCCC
>OFMK01000750.1_pt1 | contig 30153 bp, 24 predicted proteins | sample 1541781 | NCBI WGS metagenome assembly OFMK01 (sample SAMN04209250, study PRJEB22552) | human gut metagenome | biome: gut; material: feces | host: Homo sapiens | place: USA: Oklahoma
CGCTCGCCCGCCTCCAAGGCGCCTGTCACGGTTTCCAGCCAGCTGCTGGGCATCAAGAAATAATAGCCCTCCTCCGTATTAACATACATATTTTGAATGGAAACCAGTTCCTTCTCCTGTGGAAAGTACTGCTGCCATTGCGTAATATAGGCCGGCGCCGCCGAAGACGCGGCACGCTCGTCCATTGCCGGCATCACCGTATTGGAAGCCGCGGCGTTTCCCTCGAACGGCCTCGCGGCTGGAATCTCTATCACACCGTCCTCATTGATATCCATACAGGTCACGCCGGCAGGCCTTGTGAGAGAAATTTTATTGCTGGAATCAGAGCTGTAAAAGGGCGCCTGCAGCTTCTGCTCTTCGGGATCCCAATATACCAGCTCCGTCGTCATTTGATTTCCGGATTTTACGCCGTCGATATATACGCCGCGATAGCCGTTTTCCAGTTCTCCAGCCTGAAACGAGGCGTACTGGGTTACCTCCTGATTCATCTCTACCTCGCTTACATTAACCAGAGAATCCGAGGCTTCACTGTATTTCAGCAGTCTGGCGGCAGCAGATTTATCCGCCGTATTAACAGAGCTCATAAACAGCTCGTCTGTCCCATCCCGGTCAAAATCCTCCAGCGCTAAATCCGTATAGCTGTATTCCAGGTCAGACGGCTTGACCTCTCCATTTTCATACCGGAAAACCGTCGCCTGGTTGGCGCTGGAATAATTGCTCCATCCGATCAGCACGGAATCCCAGCCGTCGCCGTTTAAGTCGGAAAAGCACACCCTTTCCACCTCTGCGGCGGAATTCTGAAACGCGGCGATTCTCTGCCATTCTCCAGATATCTGGTCGATAAAAATCACCGTAATATCCGAAACGCCATCCGGCGTGTTGGATTTATAAAAGGCAACGGCTTCATCCGTTCCATCCCCATTGATGTCATGCATAATAACAGCGGAGCGGTAGTCTCCCTTTTGAGGATATTTGAATGTGTAGCTGCCGGCGCTCTCCTCAATCACTCTTTGTATATCCGCTTTATCCCCTGTAGCCTTGGGCGGGGACATCAGGTTTTGAGTATCCAGGTCCATTACCGAACAGCCGGAACAAAACAAGCAAAGCGCCAGCAGCGCACAAATCAGTTTTGTTCTCATGACTTCCTCCTTTGGCCTGCCGGAATACCGGCTCTATCCTTTTCACTGCCGTACCAATTTAAAAATCGGCGTTCCGCAAAGAGAGTCCGCCTCTTTTCCGCAAAGCTTCCTTTTCAAAAACAGCGAACCAAGCCGCTGTTCCATTGTCCCCCTTTACTGTTGGGAACAGTAAAGAAAAACAACAAATAACGATTGGAGCTTCCGCTTCATCGATACTATTTTACACATGAAATTATTATAGCATGTCAACTCATAAAATAACAGTTAAAAAAACGTAATCAAATTCCCGCGCAGCCTCTCAGAGGCTTTCTCTAAAGGCACGGTCCCTTAAAAACCGCTTTGAGAAATTTGATCGGCACTCCCTGTCGTGAAAACATCAGCTCGTGCTCGGTTGTAAAATTGCACACATCCTCGGAAAGCCCTGCCAGATGCAGATTCTTTTCGTCAATTTCCAATTCGAAGTTCTCAGACAAAAAATAACCTCTGCTGGATAAGTACAGGCCGTCGTCATCCGTTTTAAAATAAACGCTCGCTCCCGGCTTTAAGAAAGCCTGGTAAAGCTTAAGCTGCCTGGGATGGGTCAGCCTGCGCTTATGATGCTTTGCCTTGGGCCAAGGATTGCAGAAATTAATGTAGATCCGATCCACCTGATCCCCCGGCGCCAGGATTTTGTCAATCCTTTCAATGTCGTAAATGGCCAGAAGAATATTTTCAGGCCGTCGTCCCGCTGCCTCCATCTCCTTGTCAATGTTCCGTTTCGCTACCCCCAGAACATCGGGGCTGATATCGATGGCGAGATAATTGATCTCCGGATGAGAAGCGGCTATCGCGGCGGTGAACACCCCTTTTCCGCATCCAAGCTCCAGGTGCAGCGGCTGGCTCCGCGCGAAGGCTTCCTTCCACTTGCCCCGCAGCGCTTCCGGTTCCTCTACGTAATATCCGGACCCCAGCAGCTCCGGCATAGACCATTTTTTATGTCTCATTCTCATAATGATTCCGCCTATTCCATTTTTTCTTTGATCTCCTCAGAAATTATAACAAAAAAAACACAAAATGGCTATATGGTTTTCCATGCCCATTTTTTAACCTACTTTTAAGCAGCCACTGTATTTGTGATCTTTTGGAAAATGAATCAAAAGCAATCCTGCGCTGTAAACTATTCTTTTCTTTATAGTTCAGTCCGGGCCTTTCGCTATTTCTCGCGGCTGGTCAAATCTCTGATTTTCGAGAACGCCTCCTATTTTTGAAGCCTATCCGAATGGTATAAAAGGCTTTTGTCCCTCAGTCAAGGCGTCTCGATTTATCCTAGACGGACTAATATCGGAACGTCCCGCTTTATTTCAGAAAACAGCCGGCAGCCGCAAAAAACGATCGGGTTATCTATTAGAATCATGAATAATCCTCCTGAATTTCGGTGAGCCTATAGGCAGGAATCATAATTTTGATCTTATTTTAGGAGGTTTCATTATGAAACGCATGGGAAAAATCCTATCCTTATTTTTAACCGCCGTGATGGCGGCTTCCTGTTTGGCGGGCTGCAATAACAGCGATGAAAACGCGGATACATCTTCCGCGGGCTCCAAGCCGTCTTCCAGTACAGACTATGATATTTATATCTACAATTCCAAAGGGGAAAACGCGGAACAGTTCAAGGCCATGTGCGAGGCCTATACCGAGGAAACCGGCGTGAAAATCAAGCAGTTTTCCATCGGCTCCGGCCAGGACCACATGGAGACCCTAAGAGCCGAAATGGCTTCAAAAAATCCACCGACGATTTTCTCCATTCAGGGTATTAAGGAGCTTCCCGAATGGCAGGAAAGCGGACGCGCCCTGGATTTGAGTCAGGCTGCTGATCCTGATTTTAAAAAGCTTGCCGAGGCGATTCCGGAAAACCTATACCTTTCCACGGATGGTACAACAAACTATGGCGTTCCTTATAATCTGGAAGGCTATGGGTATCTCGTGGACAAGCAGATGATCACCGATATTTTCGGCGAGGAGAACACCGAGGCCTTTTTGAAGGATGCAAGAACCTCCACCTATGAGGAGTTCGCCGCCTTAGTGGCGGCCCTTACCAGCTATATCAAGGAGGAAAAGCCCTCCGAAGTAACCCTTTCCGGCAACACCTATACCATGAACCCTACCCGGCTGAATCTGGCCGCTAAGCTGGAGGGCGTTTTTTCCGTCGCCGGCTCTGAAAAATGGACCTACGGCGACCACACCATCAATGTATCCCTCGGCGCCGTATTTACCTCCGCCGCCGAGGCCTCCAATGCCGACGACGCCAAGCTGGATACCTTAATCAACCCCTTCCAGAAATACGCCCAGGCCTTGGATTTGGTCACCTCCAACGCTGTGGGGGAACGGGGCCCCTCCTTTATTAATTCCACTACCAACGGTTACGACCAGTCGATTCAAAATTTTGCGGACAGCAAGGCTGTATTTCTCCAGCAAGGCAACTGGGCCTACGGAAATATTGAAAAGGTCAATCCAGACCTCGCCAAGCGCTTGACCTTCCTGCCGGTAAAGATGCCTATAGACCAAACCGACATCACGGCAGAGGGCATGACAGTGGAAAAATTCAATTCATCAATTCCTGTCTACGTTCCCAATTTTTACGCAATCAACGCCAAGGCTACCGAGGAGCAGCAGCTTGCCGCTCAAAAATTCCTGGTATGGCTGAACACCTCGGAAACAGGTAAAAAATATATCACAGAGGAGTTCAACTTTATACCTTATGACGCCGGTGAAAACGATCAGCTGGACAATCCCCTAAGCCAATCCATTTTGGAATATAAAAACCAAGGCGATATTCTGCCCGCCGCTTACCATGGCGCGCCTGCCAGCTGGTCCAGCGACGTAGTGGGGCTTTACCTGATGGAAAACTATCTCACCAAGGCGGAGTGGACGCAGGCTGACTACGGCAGCATCGCTCAGTATGCGGTAGAGCAATGGAAGGAAATGAAAAACGCCGCTTAGCCGCTTAATTTATTTGGACTGGAAAGCGCCCGGAAACGGAATCCGTATCCGTGCGCTTTTCCCGCCGCTTAAGATTCTATGAAACCAAGGAGACTGCTATGGACCGCTATTATAAAAAATGGTTCTTCCCGCTGGCCTTGCCCTCCATGATTTTATTTGTCGTGGTGATTTTGGTTCCCTTTCTGCTGGGCGCCTTATATTCCTTCACCTCCTGGCGCGGAACCTATTTTTCGGGCGGAGGGCTTTGGGAATCCTTTGTGGGCCTTCAAAATTACCAAGCCGCCTTTCAGAACCAAAAATTTCTGGATGCTTTTTGGTATACCATTAAATTTACCGTTATTGCGGTAATTACTATCAACGTGACGGCCTTGGCCCTGGCGCTGATGGTAACCAAAATTTCAAGACTCTCGGGTATTTTCCGCACCATTTTCTTTTTGCCCAACATGCTGGGCGGGCTGGCCTTAGGCTTTATTTGGCAATTCATCTTCCAGATCGTATTTTCCCAAATTCTGTTCGGGCCGGAATCCCTCTTGCCAATTCCATTTTTGCAGAATATGACTCAGGACAACACCAAGGCCCTGTTCGCCTTGGCGATCCTAGTTACCTGGCAAATGGCCGGATACATGATGATTATCTATATCACGGGCCTGAATAATATCCCCTATGATCTTTATGAGGCGGCGGAGATTGACGGCGCTTCCACATTCCAGCGCTTCAGAGTCATCACGCTGCCCATGCTCATGCCAGCCTTTACCGTAGTGTTCTTTCTGACGCTGGCTAACTGCTTTAAGCTGCTGGATCAAAACATCGCCCTCACAGACGGCGCCTTCGGCACCCGAATGCTGGCTACGCAAATTCTCAGAACCATCAAGGACACCACTCCGCCCAACTACGGACAAGCCCAGGCTCAGGCGGTTATCTTTTTTGTGCTGATCGCTGTGGTAACCTTGATCCAGGTTTCTGTTACGAAAAAGCGGGAGGTGGAGATGTAAATGAAAGCAAAACGGGCTTCCAGGGCAATTCTATACGTTGTATTGACCATCATAGCTCTTTATACCCTTTCTCCCCTGGCCTTCCTGCTGATCAACTCCTTTAAGACCCAGCCGGAGATCGTCAGCGCGCCTCTGGCGCTGCCTTCCTCTTGGGATTTCGGCCATCTGACCGGCGCGGCGGAACAAATCAATTTTTGGAAAGCCTTGGCGATCACTGCCCTTGTCACCCTGACTTCCGTGGCTCTTTTGGTGGTGGTTTCCTCCCTTTCCGCCTGGATGATGGTCAGAAACCATACCCGCTTTTCCAACGTTCTGCTTTTGATGTTTACCGCCGCCATGCTGGTTCCGTTCCAAGCGGTCATGTATCCATTAATCAGCCTGATGGAAAACCTCCAGCTGAAAAACCTGCTGGGCTTAATCATCATGTACGGAGGCTTCGGTTTGAGCCTTTCGGTTTTTTTGTACCACGGCTTCATCAAGAGCGTGCCCCGCTCTGTGGAGGAAGCTGCGGTTATCGATGGCTGCAACATCCTCCAGCTATTCTTCCGCGTGGTCTTTCCTCTTCTGAAATCGACTACCGTCACGGTAATTATTTTAAATGCAATGTGGATTTGGAACGATTATCTGCTGCCTTTTTTAGTCATCGGCAATTCCGATTTCAAAACCCTGACCCTGGAAATTTATTATGCCAAAATGCTTTCCGGACAATATGGAAATCCCTGGGAATTAATTTTTCCCGCAGTCTTAGTTTCCATCATTCCTATCATCATCGTCTTTTTATCTCTGCAAAAATACTTTGTCAAGGGCGTATCCGACGGCGCAGTGAAAATGTAGAAATTACAGTACCGTAAAATCCCGCAGTCCCCCAGCAGGACGTTCGCTTCCATTTTTGCCTCCAGTCCAGCCCCTGTTCAGGGGGGCTTCCCACGCTGAGCTTCGAAAAGGAAAGGGTAATCTTCCTGCTTTTCCAAGGATAAGCGGGCAAAGACATATCTCTCAGGCGGCCTTCACATGCTCTCCAGGCCCTCCAAATCATGCCATAAACAGCGCAGCACAGCACAAAACCGCCCTCCGAAATTTACTTTCGGAGGGCGGTTGTTTTTAGTTTTCATCAGCAGTCTCCAAAGGAGACGCCGATCTGCCTGGCGGCCTGTACGATATCCGAATCCTTCGGCACCACCTTCAGCTTTCCGGCGACCTCCCCTAAGGGAACTGGAACGATATCAGTGCCCCGGAGCGCCACCATATTGCCGTAATTCTTATTGATAACCAGCTGCGCCGCGGCGGCGCCCAGCCGGGTTGCCAGGGTACGGTCAAAGGGGCACGGGCTTCCTCCCCTTTGGAAGTGGCCGGGCACGGTGACTCGGACCTCCTGCCCCAAAGCGGTTTGCAGCTCCTCAGCAAGCTGATAGGAAATGCTGGGATATTTCCGGTTGGCCAGCTTGGCCTTCAGTTCCTTTTTCGTTAAAAGGGAATCCTCCTTGGAGATTGCTCCCTCCGCCACGGCCAGAATAGAGAACCGCTTGCCCGCGGCGTTTCTTTTCTCAATGGCGCGGATAATATATTTGTTTTCATAGGGGATTTCCGGGATCAGAATAATATCGGCGCCGCCGGCGATCCCTGCTTCCAGGGTGAGCCAGCCAGCCTTGTGGCCCATCAGCTCCACAATAAACACCCTTCCGTGGGAGGTGGCGGTGGTATGGATGCAATCCAGGACATTGGTGGCGATATTAACCGCGCTCTGGAATCCAAAGGTCTTATCCGTGCCCCACAAATCATTATCGATGGTTTTCGGCATGGTAACCACGTTCAGCCCCTCCTCCCGGAGCAGGTTGGCCGTTTTGTGAGTGCCGTTGCCGCCCAAAATCACCAAGCAGTCCAGCTTCAGCTTTTTATAGGTGGCCTTCATGGCTTTCACCTTATCCACGCTGTTTTCATCCACCACCCGCATCAGCTTGAACGGCTGGCGGGAGGTCCCTAAAATTGTGCCTCCAAGGCATAGAATCCCGGAGAAGTCCTCCCGGTTCATGAGCCGGTAATCCCCCTCGATCAGGCCGCGGTAGCCATCCCGAAGGCCATAGAGCTCCACATCCTTGTCATAATACTCGTAAAGCGCTTTGGCCACTCCATGCAAGGCGGCGTTTAGCCCCTGGCAGTCGCCTCCGCTTGTTAACAGTCCGATTCTTTTCATTGTCATAACCATACCTTTCCACTGTGCCGCAGGCCATTAAAAATAAGAGGGGAAAATCTCTGGACGCGGCAAAATAAAACTTAGCTTTGAACGCGCTTAGAAAAACAGCTTGGAAAACAGGCCCTCACCGTAAAATAGGAAGCACTGAAAGCTGGAAGCGGACGCCACTATCGCGGCTAAACCGCAGCAGGACATGTCCCATTTTGACAGGCCATGGAGCCTCCCACTCCCGCCGCGATATCAGAACAAAGGCTGAAACAGGCCGCCGGTTCAGCCTTATTTCCCCTGCTTTTCTCCTAATCTTCCAGCTCCCTCTGGTCAAAGGTGGGAGCCTTCTTCGGCACATAGGGCTTTTTCTCGTCGACAACCTGCTTCGCCTCCAGCGCCTCTCTCGCCAGCCGGGCAAATTCTGTCTGGCTGTTGATCACCGCCTTGCCCCGCTTATCAATATGGGCATAGGTGGTATCAGGCTGCTGGATTCTGGCGTTGACAGTATCGCTGAGCATCAGCTCTAAAATGCCAAAGGTCCGTTCCTTCAAATCCTGGTCGTCAATCGGGAATACCAGCTCTACCCGGCGGTCCAGGTTCCTGGGCATCCAGTCGGCGGAGCCCATATAGATTTTAGGATTCCCCGCGTTTTCAAATTTAAAAATTCTGCTGTGCTCCAAAAGCTGGCCCACGATGCTGTACACCGTGATGTTTTCGCTGACGCCCGGCAAGCCCGGAATCAGGCAGCAGATGCCCCGGACAATCAGCTTGATTTCCACTCCGGCCTGGGAGGCTTCATACAGCAGCCGGATGATTTCCGGGTCTACCAAGGAATTAACCTTTACGGTAATTCCGCTGGGAAGGCCCTTCCTGGCGTTTTCCGTCTCGCTGCGGATCATCCGTTCAAAAAAGCTCCGCATCCCGCCGGGAGCCACGATCATCTTGTGGTATTGGGGCGGGATCGAGTAACCGGTCAGTACATTGAACAGGGAGGAAGCGTCTACGCCGAACAGGTCCTTGCAGGTGAACATGCCGATATCCGTATAGAACCTGGCGGTGGAATCGTTATAGTTTCCGGTACCCATATGGAGATACCGCCGGATGCCGCCCTCTTCCTTACGCACCACCAGCAGGATTTTGCAGTGGGTTTTCAGGCCCGTCAGGCCGTAAATCACGTGGCAGCCCGCATGCTCCAGCTTTTTCGCCCAATTGATATTGTTTTCCTCGTCAAACCTGGCTTTCAGCTCCACCAGCACGGTGACCTGCTTGCCGTTTTCCGCGGCTTTAATCAGGGCGGCGATAATGGGAGAATTTCCGCTGACCCGGTAAAGGGTCTGTTTTATTGCCAGCACATCCGGATCCGAGGCCGCCGCAGCGACGAAATCCACCACGGCGTTAAAGCTTTCATAGGGATGGTGTACCATACGGTCCTTTTCCCGGATCGCCTCGAAGATATCATCATAGCCCCAGAAATCCGCCGGGGGATTGACCGGCTGGATCCGTTTAAAATGCAGCTGGTCGTAGCCGTCGACGCCGGAAAATTTGGAAAGATAAGTCAGATCAATCGGTCCCGGAAGCTCGTAAATTCCTTTTTTCGGCACCTCCAGCGTCTTTACCAGGAATTCCTTAGTCTCGGGATCGCATTTCTGCAAGATCTCCAGCCTCACCGGACGGCCCCGCTTCCGCTTCTTAATGGATTTCTCAATGGCCTGCATCAGGTCGGCGGACTCCTCGTCAATATCCAGATCGGAATTCCGGGTCACCCGGAAGGGACAGGAGGCCTTGATCTCATAAAGCTCAAACAGCTGCGGAAGCTTCTCCGTGATAATATCCTCCAGCAAAATAAAGGCCCGGCCCTCAGCGCAAGGCACCTCCAGGAAGCGCTTTAAGATAGAAGGCACCTGCACCACGGCGAACATGCTTTCATCCTTGTTTTGCAGCCGGACGGCAATATTCAGGCTCTTATTTGCCAGCAGAGGAAACGGGCGGCTGGTGTCTACCGCCAAGGGCGTCAGTACCGGAAACAGCACTTTGTCGAAGTAATCATCCACATGGCGGCGCTGTCTGGGCTCCAGCTCCTCCGGCCTTAAAAATAAAATCTGATGCTTTTTCAGCGCCGGCAGAATGGAGCGGTGCAGGCAGCTGTACTGCTTTTCCGCAAAGGAGTGGATTTTTTCCGAAAGCTGCGCCATCAATTCCTGGGGCGTCAAGCCGGAATCATCCGGCTTGGTGTATTTGGAATAAATCTGCTCCATGACGCCGGCTACCCGAACCATGAAAAATTCATCCAGGTTCGAGGCTGTGATGGAAAGAAAATTCAGGCGCTCCATAATGGGATTTTCCTTTTCAAAAGCTTCCTCCAGCACCCGGAAATTAAAATCCAGCCAGCTGAGCTCCCGGTTGTGATATGGATATTTGTTCTCCCGCTCTAATTTATTCATCGGTCTTCCCCCTAAAACATAAGCGTTTTCATGATAAACTGGGGCTTAATGCCAAATACCTCCTCAAAGAAGGGAGCGCATTCCTCAAAAGCCCACTGCTCCAAATGCATGTCCTCGTCGCTGACGCCGGTAAGGGTCAGAATCTCCTCCTTGAGCCGGACGGTCAGGCTTTGCAGCTTCTGCTTCTGAGAGCGGTCCAGGGCATTGGCCAGCCTTAGGATCGCCACCAGCTTATCCACGAACAGCCGGTTTTTTTCCGTCAGCCTTTGATACTCGTGATCGTCGTAGTCCGGCACGGAAAACTCGCAATAGCTGGCGATGATTCCGATCAGGTTCACTTCCTCCTGTGTCATGCCGTAAATATCCGAGTTTTTAATCAAATCATAAGTAGAAAGCAAATGGTTCTTGGAATTTACATAATACCCTATCTCGTGAAGGATCGCCGCCAGCTCCAGCAGCAGCCGTTTTTTCGGACCCATGCCATGGTGCTTTTTCATTTTGTCAAATATTTTTAAGGCATAGTCTCTGGTGACCAGGTCGTGGGCCCGGCTGGCGCCGTAATGCTCCACCATCTGCAAAGCGCAGGAAATGGCGTTTTCCCGCACCTGATCGTCATAGGCTCCCTTACACTTGGAAAACAGGAGCTGCCGGACTAATGCATCCCAAAGCTCCACCTTGGGACAGAGAATCCTTTTTGCCAGGGTGCAGTCCAGCAGATGGCGGCAGATCGCCAGAGAGAAATAGAGGATCTCCGCCTGGTTTTCACTGAGCTGGTACCGTTCACTGATTTGCTCCTTGGTCATTACACGAACCTGGTGGTAAACCTCTTCCAGCTTTTTAGCGTCGATGGAATACCTTCCCTTTTCCAGGGGCGCGGCACAAAGCTTGGCAATCAGCTCGATCTCGCTGCCAGCCACCACCATGTTATTCAGCTTTTCCAAATAGGCCGGCACCTGGATTCTCCCCAGAGTACTGGCCAGGTACTCGTGCAGCACCTGATAAAACTCCTCCGTTCTATCCTGGAGGCCGCTTAACAGGTCGTGAAGCTTCAAGGAGCCCATGGCGATATTTTGGGAAAACACAACGCTTTCCCGATCGTAGATGGCCAGGCCGATGGAGCCGGTGCCGATATAAGAGATCAGCGCCGTGTCTATTTTTTCACTGGAGTCCTGCATAGCGCCGTTCAGGATTTCCGAGTAAATTAGTGTCTTTTCCTGGTCATCCTCCAAAACCTCGATGGCCATGTCGTTCTGAATTTTAATCTGATCCACTACGTAAGCACGGTTTTTGGCCTCCCGCAAAACAGAGGTGGCCACCACCTTATACTGGGTAACGCCGTATTCCAGCATCACCTGGGCGTATCCTCTCAGCACCGAGATCATTTCCTTCAAGCTGTCAAAGCTGATTTTTCCTGTGGAAAACACCTCGTGGCCGATTTGAGTTGGGTATCTGAGCACATCGATATCGGTAATGGCGCCGTCGCAAAGCTGGGAAACCCGCATTTGTATCAGGCTTGAACCAATGTCAATCACCGCTACCGCTTTTCCCCGTCGTTTCTTATTCATCCATGACACTCCCAACCGCACATTTTTTTGAAAACCAGCGTCCGCCAAAAGCCATGCCCAAGCATTTCACCTTGCGGGCATAGCTTCTATTATGATTATTATACCAATATTTTCACATTTTCTCAATGGAGCGCCGGTGCTTTTGTTCATTAAATTCTGGTTAACCGGGTCTCTCCCTTTTCTCTATTCAGATTTTACCCTTTCTATGGATATTTCACTCATTTTACGGTTTCTTTCTTGCCCGGAGGATTAACGGGTGGTATACTAAAGCCAAACAAATTTACACGGGAGGATTTGTAAATGTCTATTTTGGTTACCGGCGGCGCCGGCTATATCGGCAGCCACACATGTATAGAGCTGCTGGAAGCGGGCTACCAGGTGGTGGTAGTGGACAATCTCTGTAACTCCAGCAAAAAGTCCCTGGAACGGGTACAGGAGATCACCGGAAAAGAATTGACTTTCTATCAAGACGACCTGCTGGATTCCGAAGCGCTGGATGCTATTTTTCAGCGGGAAAGCATCGACGCGGTGATCCATTTCGCCGGTTTAAAGGCCGTTGGGGAATCGGTTCAAAAGCCCCTGGAGTATTACCACAATAATCTCACCGGTACTTTCATTTTGCTGGAAAAAATGAAAAAATATCAGGTAAAGAACTTTGTATTCAGCTCCTCCGCCACGGTTTACGGCAGTCCCAAATCCGTGCCGATCCGGGAGGATTTTCCCCTCCACGTCACCAATCCCTATGGCAGAACCAAGCTGATTCTGGAGGAGGTGCTCACCGACGTTCACACAGCTGATCCAGCCTTTAACGTGATCCTTCTCCGCTATTTTAATCCTATCGGCGCCCACCGCAGCGGCAGGATCGGAGAAAACCCCAAAGGGATTCCCAATAACCTGCTGCCTTATATCACCCAAGTGGCAATTGGAAAGCTGCCTAAGATCAATGTGTTCGGCGATGATTATGATACTCCCGACGGCACGGGCGTCCGCGATTATATCCACGTGGTGGATTTGGCCAAGGGCCATGTGAAGGCGATAGAGAAGCTGAAGGAAAATCCCGGTGTGGAGATTTATAATCTTGGAACCGGAATCGGCTACAGCGTTTTGGATATTATCCATAACTTTGAAAAGGCCTGCGGCAGGAAGCTCCCCTATGAAGTCACCGCCCGACGTCCCGGCGATATCGCGGAATGTTATGCGGACTGCTCCAAGGCAAAAAAGGAGCTAGGCTGGGAAGCCCAGTACACTCTAAAGGATATGTGCGAGGACAGCTGGCGCTGGCAGAAAAACAATCCCAATGGTTATGAAGACTAAAAGCTGTAATTTCCCCCTTAAAGCCGGATATAAAAAGCGATGAATAGATCCGCCGAAAGTCACGAAAGCAAAAGTTTTTTCGGTTACAAGGAAGTATTTTTCGATTAGGCGGTATAGCCCCACAAGGGTTATGCCGTCTTTTCCTGTTTACTGGCTTCTTTCCGTTCTGTTTGTGGGTCAGTCGGCAAATGGATTTCTCCCACAAAGTTAAAGACAATATCTACTTTCTGAAAACGCTTGCCGTTTATCTTCTCCGGCGCATAGACAACGATTTTTTGGATAAACTCATTGACGATAGTGGGCGTTAATTCCGTTATCCCTACATACTTGCGGATAATAGCGGCGAAACTGTCAAAATCCATTTTGTTCTGCTCATAGGTATCAACTTCCTGTTGTTCTGTCTTTACCTGTTCTGTAAGTTCTTTCTGCTCTGCTTCATATTCTGCGGACAGCTTCAAAAACCGTTCATGGCTGATGGTTCCGTTGATATCGTCCTCATAAATCCGCTTGAAAATTCGGTCAAGCTCCGCAATCCGTTTTCTTGCCTGCCCGACTTCCCGACGCTTGCGCTTCATCTCTTTTTCCGCTTCATCAAACCGCTGTTTCCGTATCAATTCCATAAATGCGGAAATGTCCTCATAGAACAATGCTGTTACAGCAAATATCCGTTGGAGGACGATTGCTTTTAGGACTTCCTCTCTGATAAAGTGCGCCGTACAACTTCCTGTATTGCTCTTGTACTTTGCACAGCGGTAATGGTCTTGTGAACCGTTAAAACTCTTGCAAGTGGCAAAATGCAGCTTGCTTCCGCAATCGGCACAATAGACTAAGCCGGAGAACAATCCTTGCCGTTCCGCTTTTGTGGGACGGCGTTTGTTTGCCCTCAATTCCTGTACCCGTTCAAAGACGGCTTCCTCAACGATTGCTTCATGGGTATTGCGGAAAATCGCCTGCTGTTCTTTTGTGGTGGGAATCCGCTTTTTCAATTTGTGGGATTTTGAGTAGCTTTTGAAATTTACCGTATGTCCGCAGTAGTCCATGCGCTCTAAGATACCTACAATACTGTTTTCGTTCCAGTTGTAGGGATTATCCGGCAACAGCTTGCCTTTTTGTTTTGCATAATAGGCTTTTGTTGTCAGTATCTTATCTGCTTTGAGGATTTTTGCTATCTGCATAGGTCCTTTTCCGGCGATACACAAATCAAAAATCCGTTTTACAACAGCGGCAGCTTCTTCGTCCACAATCCATTTCTTTTTGTCGGCAGGGTCAACTTTGTAGCCATAAGGCGGTTTCGTCAGATGTTCTCCTGCCATGCCTTGTGCTTTCTTGATTGCTCTTACCTTTTTACTGGTATCTTTCGCGTAAAAATCGTTGAACAGGTTACGGAATGGGGTAAAATCATTGTCACCCTTTGCGCTGTCCACGCCATCATTGATAGCGATATAGCGTACATCTCTTTCAACGAAAAAGATTTCCGTATAGTAGCCGACTTTCAGATAATCACGCCCCAAGCGGGACATATCCTTGACAATGACTGTCGCCACATTTCCGGCTTCAATCTCTGCAATCATGCGGTTAAAATTCGGGCGGTCAAAGGTTACTCCTGAAACGCCGTCATCAATAAAAAATACCGGATTTGTAAAGCCATTGTCAGCGGCATATTTTGATAAAACTGCTTTCTGATTGACAATACTGTTGCTGTCGCCGTCAAGCGCGTCCTCTTGTGAAAGACGGGCGTATAATGCTGTTATCTGTTCGGGCTTATTAGTATATGCTGTCATGTGTTCATTCCTCCTGTAATGAACGCCCGACAAACAGGTTGCTGTCTTTATTATAGCGGACTTCACTTTTCTTGTCAGCAGGCGTTTTGCCGGATTCCTCTTTGATAAGGCGTTTCATTTTGTCATAGAGCAGTTCCGAGCCGCCGCAGGACGTAGACACCTCATAAAATGTACCGCCGATTTCATAAGTAACTGTTTCGTGTTGGGGATTGCCGCGTTTTGGCAAAAATTCGTTATCTTTATTCTCTTGTTTCCGTTCCATTCCTTTCTCGTCCTTTCGTATTTGATGAAGTGAAAAACTTCTTAGCAAGCATAGGAAAGGGGTACCCTTTCCGTAAAAATGCGCTGCATTTTGCTTGTTGGAAAGTTTCCCAAACCCTCTGTTTTTCCTTTCATTCCCTACTACACCGCACAGGGCAGTTTTGCCGAAGATTCACGAAAAAAATTTTGATTTTCTTTCTTTACTCATTGATATGGGAAAGTTTTAGAAATGCCAAATCAGCGGATAGAGAGCTGTATTGACAGCAAAAAGGATTTGTGCTATTCTTTATACAGACCAACGGTCTGTAAGGAGGGGATAGAGTGCCAAGAAATAAATATCCAGAAGAAACTGTCAGATTGATTTTAGATGTGGCTACCCGCTTATTCGCTGAAAAAGGTTATGACAGGACTTCTTTACAGGACATCATCAATGAAACCAAGCTTTCTAAAGGCGCCATTTATCATCATTTTGCATCTAAGGAAGATATACTGGAAGCCATTTTCGACCGTATTGGAGAAGAAAATACGGCAGTATTGGCGAAAGTAAGAGATGATAAAGAAGTAAATGGTTTGGAAAAACTTCGTAAAATTATCCGAACGGCAGTGCTCCATTCCAACCAAAGCCTTATGCTGACGATTACGCCAAGTCTGTTAGACAATCCAAGATTTTTGGCATTGCAAATCGGGCAGATTTATCAGATAGTGGCACCCAAATTTATTGAACCGATTTTAAAACAAGGTATGGAAGACGGTTCTATTCAAATTGAACACCCCAAAGAGGTGGCAGAAGCGATTATGATTTTAGCCAATACATGGCTCAATCCGCTGGTCAATCAAACGGACGCACATGGTATGCGGGAAAGATGTAATACGTTCAATCATCTGATGAAGGGTATTGGCATTGATATTCTGTTAGATGAAGCTTTGATTGAAGCATATATTGGCTTTTGCAAGCAGCAGTAATATTGTTAAAATAATCTGTCCTTTGCAGGGCAGTTTATTTTAACGCATATACAGACCGACGGTTGGTTTATATAAAATATTGAGGAGGATTTACATGAAAGAAAAATCGACTCTTTTCAAACGTGATTTTACATTGGTTGTTATCGGGCAAATCATTTCGTTGTTTGGAAATGCAATTTTACGTTTTGCCCTGCCGCTTTATTTATTGCGGGAAACAGGTTCATCTGCCCTGTTTGGAATGGTAACTGCCTGTTCTTTTGCGCCAATGGTAGTATTGTCGATGATTGGCGGTGTATTAGCCGACAGAGTGAACAAGCGGAATATCATGGTTGGTCTGGACTTTTGTACAGCGGTATTGATACTGATATTCTATCTTAGTTTAGGAAAGCTGCCAACGGTTCCGTTGTTCATTGCTGTGTTAATGCTTCTGTATGGAATTTCCGGTACTTATCAGCCGTCTGTGCAGGCGAGTATCCCGTTATTGGTGTCATCAGAAAAACTAATGGCAGGAAATGCAGTTATCAATCAGGTAAATACCCTTTCCGGTTTGCTGGGACCTGTCATTGGCGGTATCATGTTTGGAATGTGGGGTATTTATCCCATTTTGATTTTAAGTATTGGCTGCTTTGCTTTTTCCGCAGTTATGGAAATCTTTATCCATATCCCCCATGAAAAACGTGTAAGGGAAAGCGGTATTTTAACAGTTGTAGGAAATGACTTAAAGGAAAGTTACCAGTTCGTAAAGGCAGAAAAACCTATTTTCTTTTCTGTTGTGTTTCTGATTTCTATTTTCAATCTGATATTAAGTTCGGTTATGATTGTCGGGACACCTATTTTGATTACACAGGTACTTAAAATGTCAGATACCATGTATGGCTTTACCCAAGGCGCACTTGCATTAGGCGGTTTGTGCGGTGGAATTTTAACAGCAGCGATTGCAGAAAAATTGAAACTAAAAAACTCTTATATTCTGCTTTTGGTTTGTGCAGCTTCCGTAGCATTGATGGGGATTTCGTTGGTGTTTCATATTCCTGCAATCCTGTCTTATTGGGCTATTACACTGATGAGCTTTACTGCAATGGGAGCTTCTACGCTGTTTGTTGTGCAGATTTACACAATGGTACAAGAGCAGACACCACCACAATTAGTTGGTAAAATCATGGCGGCATTGATTTCCATAGCCATGTGCGGTCAACCCATAGGGCAGGCGATTTATGGTGTTTTGTTTGACATTTTTGAAAGCAGGACATGGATTGTATTGATTGTAGCAGCCGTTGCCGCTTTCTTGATTGCTCTTTACTCAAAGAAAATATTCAGTCAATTAGAGGACAGTAACGAATGAGAACATTCACTTTTTAAGGTCATGGCGATATAAAGGAGGTATCAATATGCCGCCCGTCTTTCCTATATCTTTGATTCAATCATTAAAAAAAGTCTTTCTTTCATCATGGGATACTCTGGCTATGATGATGAACACACATATCATTTTGTATGCTTAAACAACTCATGTTACCGAACGCCTATGCAGTTTTATTACTGTATGGGCGTTTTCTGCAATAACCCCTATTGGGAAGAAAGGGGGTGAAACAATGAACGATTCAGAGCAATATAAAGAACATATCGAATACACTTTTGCAGCCTTTTGTAAAGTTGTTCTCCGTAATGCTGCTATATCTGCATATCGTGATTTAAGTAGACAGAAAAAACAAGAAATATCCCTTAACTATCTTATGGAAGAAAACTATTACAATCCGTCCACAACAGACAGTTACTTTGAAAAAATGATAACGCCGACCACATTTGTTGTCTGTGGAAAAATAATAGAGATTGACAATAAGTGGTTAGCAAAAGCGTTTTCCAGTTTGCCGAAATTGCGGCAGGAAGTTCTGGTTCTGTATTTCTTTTTCCGATATACAGAGAATAAAATTGGAGAAATTTATGGGAGAAGCCGCACGACAGTAAACTACTGGAAAATTGCAGCACTCAAACAGCTAAGAAAAGAAATGGAGAGGCTAGAGCATGAGGAACAAGAAATTGATACCTTTTAAAATTATCGAAAAGGCGGTTGCCGGAGAATCGGAAGCGGTGGAAGCAGTATTAAGGCATTATACTGGACAGATCAAATACCTGTCAACTTATCATGGTCATATCAATGATGATATGCAAGACCGACTGAAAGCGCAGCTTATCAAAGCTATCCTGCAATTCCGCTTTGACCGATAGTGAATAGCAAAGCCAGAGAAATCCGTCAAGGATAGAATGCACGCTTCGCGTCCTTGACGGTTTTCTCTGTCCTTGCTGTGGAGCAGGCAAGAGAGTGCAATTGGATAAACCGCTTACGTTCTCAAATCATTATGGAATGTTACGCGATAAAGCTTGTTTCTTCCTTGATTTATGCGGCTTAAAACGTACGTAAAGTGGGTAAACGATATTTTTTATATAGTTACCCTCAAAAATAGCTTCTATTGCGTAACTCTAAGTTAATTATTATGCAGGTAAAATACCAGATGAAATTACTGTAGAAACAGAATTTTTCAAATCGGATATTTTGTCTCTTTTTATTATATCCCATGTTACTGTAGGGGCTGTTTGTATAGCAACTTTGCAAAATCCTAAATATTTCACAAGAACCCGTCGCACAATTTCTTCTAAGTCTTTTAATTCCGATACTGTAATGTTTTGACCATTACCTTCATGCAGCGATTCCGAACGATATCTGTAAAAATCTTTCATCTTGTTATATAAATCTTGAATTCTTTGCGTATCTGATTCTAACAAAACAGCAACTCTTTTTGATAATGCTTCCTTTTTTCCGCGTTCTCCTTTTGCTAGTAATGTCATTTCCAAAGCTGTTGTATATTGCTCAAACCCTGTAGACACATCCGATTGTTCCAACCCTCAAATAAATTCATCAATGTTATCTTTAATTAAATTAAATTCCTGCGTTGAAACACTTGATAAAAAAGTATTACATTCCGCTATTTCACTAATAGATAATGAAAACAAAGTATCTTCAATAATATTTTTAGAAATACTATTATCAGTTTGTTTCATATTTTGAGTGATAAAACCGAATATAGTAAACTTATGGACGAAAAACATTTGGACAAAACCAATATTTCCTTTTTTGAACAAATGTAACAAAGAAAATACTTTATGCAGATAGCTCATTTCTTTTTGTTTATATTCTGAAAGTTGCTGTTCACACATTAAATCATCATTTGTTAAGGCTATACCACTCTTTACTTCTGGCAACCGTATTTCATAATTGTCTTCTTTATGAAGGCACATAAAATAAATACCCTTTTCATCTTTCATCTGTGAGCCTAAATAATTAATTGTAAGTTTACCCTCTCCATCAGTTATTTTATTTTTATACGGTAAATCAGAAAAATATTTTTTCTCAATTCTATATCCATTTCCGATGTTAATATTTGCTACAGAATTATCACAATGTAATATAATTCCATCTATTGTTACATTAACTTTTGCCATATTTATTTCTCCTTGATTTTCAATAGTTTTGCTTACATAAATTATATCAAGTTTAATAATATAGGTCTATGCAGACTAATTTAACAGAAAAAATCAACGCGTTTTTATAACACGTTGATTTTTTTCACAACCTTGTCTGTCAGCGTTAGTGATAATTTGATGTTAATACTTCCTTATCGCTGTAAAATCAAAACTTTTCGTGACTTTTTTTATGTAATATATTATAATAGAAGCGAAAAAGGCTGGAATGCCGCGCTGGACAGATTGTCCTAGGCGGCAGTTTAAGAAATTTAAGTTTACATTAAAATCTGCTTAAACACCGTTTTCAAGGGAGGGAAACCTATGAAAAAATTTTTAGCACTGGCGGTCCTATTGACTTTCTGCTTTTTACTAACCTCTTGCAGCAGCGGGGCAGCCGGCTCCAACGGCGCCACGGAGGGCAGCGCCTCCTCCGCGGCTGTGGCCGAGGACTCCGCCGAGGGAGCCCAGGGCGTAGGGAATGACGCTCAGAGCGTCACAGTGGAAAACAACCGCAAAATTATCGAATATACCACGCTCCACGTGCAGACCAAAACTTTTGACACGCTTCTTGACGGCATCAGCCAGCAGATCGCTCAATGCGGCGGCTATGTGGAAAGCTCTGAGATCGCGGGAAACGATTACCGCTCGTCAGGAAACCGGTACGCTACTTTGGTAGTAAGAGTGCCTTCCGAAACAAGCAGCGAATTTTCCAGTTATGTCTCCGACAACAGCACCGTTACCCATCGGGAAATCCGTACAGAGGACGTGACCTTAAATTATGTGGATATGGAAAGCCGGATTGAGGCCCTGAAAATTGAAAAGAAATCCTTGGAAAAGCTTTTAGGAGAGGCTAAAAATTTAACGGATCTTTTCAGCATCCAGGAGCGGCTGACCGAAGTGATCTACGAGATCGAATCCTATGAATCCCAGCTTCGAACCTACGATAATCTGATCGATTATACCACCGTTACCATTTACATCTCCGAGGTGGAGCGGACTATCGCCGCGGAAAATCAATCGATTTGGCAGGAAATCGGCACTAATATTTCCAACAATGCCCAGGATATCGGCGCTTTCTTTACTGCCTTATTCATTTGGCTGGCCAGCGCTCTGCCGTATCTGATTATTTTGGCCGTTGCTGCGGTGATTGTAATCGTGATCGTAAAGGCCTGCCAGAAGCGGAGGAAAAAGAGGCCCGCCTCACGGCCTCCCTATCCTTATGACTTTCCTCCCCCGCCGGATATTCCTCTTACGCCTTCCGCGCCGCCCTTCTCATCTCCGCCGGCTTCATCAGCCGCAGCCCCAACGCCTGGGGAACCGGCAGCGTCTATGATGCCGGAGAACAGTGAACCGCCGGAATGCCGGGAACAAAATCATGCTTCGCAGTCTCAAGGTTCCGGCCTCCAGGAAAGCGGGCAGAATAAATAAAAAGATTTCGTGAGGGTATCAACTAGTAATCACGCTCCGCCTAGGGATTGTATAATAAAAAGCCTCCTGTCTCTTTGAGACAGGAGGCTTTTTCCTTTTTATTACAGCTGTTCCAGCTTTGTCAAAAGCCTTGTAAAATAGTCAGGCAAAGGGCTCTCGAACTCAAGATATCTGCCATCTCTCGGATGGACAAAGCCGATCAGCCTGGCATGAAGGCATTGCCCTTTCAGGCCCAAATCCGGCTTTCTGGGCCCATAAACCGGGTCCCCCGCCACCGGATGGCCTAAATAGGCCATATGCACCCGAATTTGATGGGTTCTTCCGGTTTCCAGCCGCAGGCGGATATGGGTATACCCCGGATATTCGGCGATTACTCGAAAATAGGTAACGGCTTCCTTTGAATTTTTCTCAGTTACAGCCATCTTCTTTCGATCTATCGGATGACGGCCGATAGGAGCGTTGACCACTCCGCTTTCCTGCTTCATACGGCCGGCGACCACTGCCTCGTATTCCCGGCGAAAGCTGTGCTCCTTGATCTGCCGGGCCAGCCCCTGGTGTGCGAAATCGTTTTTTGCCACCATCAGCAAACCGCTGGTATCCTTATCGATCCGATGCACAATCCCCGGCCGTATCACCCCGTTGATTCCCGACAAGGAATTGCCGCAATGGGCCAGCAAGGCGTTTACCAGGGTTCCCTGGTAATTTCCCGGGGCGGGATGCACCACCATACCCTGAGGCTTATTCACAACCAGCAAATCATCGTCCTCATACACGATATCCAGAGGAACATTTTCCGCTTGAAGGCAGAGCGGTTCCGGATCCGGAATCCTAACTGCAACCGAATCTCCAGCCCTTCCCTTACGATTTTTCGCCGCCGGCTTTCCGTTGATCAGGACCTGTTCTTCCTCCAGCAGCCGTTGAATGGCGGTACGGGTCAAATCCGGAAGCCTTTCAGCCAGAACCTTATCCAGCCGGATTCCTTCCTCCCTTTCCGACAGCACCAGCTCTACAGGCTCACTCATGAGACGCTTCCGCTTTCTTTTCGTTTTTCTTACGTTTTTTCTCCCCGTCAAAAAAGTCAGTAAAGAATAGAACATAGATCAGCATCAGCACCACGCCGATCACTACACAGTAATCCGCCAGATTGCACACCGGCGGGAAAAAGCTCAATTGCAGGTAGTCTACCACAAAGCCGTTGAAAATCCGGTCGATCAAATTTCCCACGGCGCCGCCGAGGATCAGGAACATAGCAGTAAAATAGATCTTACTGGTAATCTTCAAACGGAACAGCACCGCAATCAGCACAATCACAAAAATAATTGTCAGGGCGATGAACACCCATCTTTGATCCGCGAACAATCCGAAGGCCGCTCCCGTATTTTCCACATAAACCAAGTCTAAAAGGCCTGGGATCGCGGTCACTGAGCCTACCGGTTTTAAAAACTGCACCACCGCGATCTTGATAAGCTGGTCGCTGAGCACCACAGCGGCGGCTAAAAACAGAACCATGACTGGCAAAAAATCACCTACTTTGAAAATAAGGCGGAACAAAGGAGCCGACGGCGAAAGCCTTCGTCATCAGGCAGCCTTTCCTCCGCCTTGTTCTTCATTTATTCTCTTACAATGGCCGCGCATCTGGCGCACAGGGTAGGATGCTCCGGATCGGCGCCTACGGTATCGCTGTAAACCCAGCAGCGCTCACATTTCTCGCCGCCGGCCTTGCCCACCGTTACGGAGAAGCCTTCTACCTCTCCCTGAATGGCGCCCTCGCCGCCCTTCACCACATCCACGCGTGACACGATAAACACGGTTTTCAGTTCCTCTTCCACAGACTTGACAAAGTCGTAAAGCTCACCGCCGCAGTACAAGGTCACACTGGCCTCCAGGCTCTTTCCGATGACCTTTTCCTTTCTGGAAAGCTCCAAAGCCTTCTGAACATCATCGCGCAGGGCGTGAATACGATCCCAGCGGGCAGTAAAGGCTTCATCCGCTTTCACGCCGGTCAGCTCAGGCATCTGGTTATACATCACATTTCTGCCGTCGGCGCCCTGATGATGAGGCATATACTCCCAAATCTCATCGGCGGTATAGGCCAGAATCGGGGCGATCATGCGGGTCATTGCGTCTAAAATAGTATAAATCGCCGTTTGGGCCGCCCTTCTCAGCTTTCCGTCCGCCTTTTCCGCATACAAGCGGTCTTTGATCACATCCAGATAGAAATTGCTCATATCCACCACGCAGAAATTGTGGATCGCGTGATAAACCTGATGGAACTCAAACGCATCGTAGCCCTCACGAACCTTTTGATTCAGCTCATCCAGCTTTTTCAGCGCCCACTGGTCGATGGGCAGAAGCTGATCCAGGGGCACTCTATCGGTATCCGGGTTGAAGTCATAGAGATTGCCCAGAATATACCGGGCGGTATTCCGGATCTTCCGGTAAGCCTCGGACAGCTGCTTCAAAATATCCTTAGAAATGCGGATATCCGCATGATAATCAGATGAGGCCACCCACAGCCGGAGAATATCCGCACCGTACTGATCCACGATCTCCTGAGGCTCGATGCCGTTCCCCAGGGATTTGCTCATCTTCCGACCCTCTCCGTCTACGACCCATCCGTGGGTTACCACCGCCTTATAGGGCGCTGTGCCCTTGGTGGCCACGGAGGTCAGGAGCGAGGACTGGAACCAGCCCCTGTATTGGTCGGCGCCCTCTAAATAGAGATCCGCCGGAAATTTCAAATAAGGCCGCTTGGACAGCACCGCCGCGTGGGTGGAGCCGGAGTCAAACCAAACGTCCATGATATCCTTCTCTTTATCAAAGGAGGAGGCGCCGCACTTTTTGCACCTGGTGCCCGCCGGGAGGATATCCTCCGCGTTCAGCTCATACCAGGCGTCGCTTCCCTTTTCCCGGAACAGCCGGGAAACCGCCAGCATAGCCTCCTTATCGATCAAAGGCTCGCCGCATTCCTTGCAGAAGAAAATCGGGATAGGAACCCCCCACTTTCTCTGACGGGAAATGCACCAGTCTCTCCGGTCCCGGACCATGGATGTAATCCGATCCTCGCCCCAGGCGGGAATCCACTGGACATCCTGGATCGCTTTTACCGCGTCCTCCTTAAAGTCCTCCACCGAGCAGAACCACTGCTCGGTAGCCCGGAACAGCACTGGGTTTTTGCATCTCCAGCAGTGAGGATACTGGTGGATGATTTTTTCCATGGCGAACAGGGCACCCGTTTCCTTCAGGTGCTCCGCGATGGCCGCATTGGCCTGGCTGGTGGTCAAGCCGGCAAATTTTTCACCGGCCTCCTCGGTCATTCTGCCCAAAGAATCCACCGGCACGATCACCGGGATATCCGGATAATTCTGGCAGACGTTAAAGTCGTCCACACCGTGGCCGGGAGCCGTATGGACGCAGCCGGTGCCGCTTTCCAGGGTAACGTGGTCGCCGACGATCACCAGAGAGGTCCGGTCGATAAAAGGATGGGCGGTCTTCATGTATTCCAGATCCTTGCCCTGAATGGTTCCTACGACCTGATATCCGGTTTTTCCGGCGGCCTTCATCGCGGATTCGTACAAGGCCTCCGCCATCACGTAGTACTCGTCTTCCCACTTGACCAGGCTGTAGGTAAAATTCGGACCTACGCAGATCGCGTCGTTAGCGGGCAGAGTCCAGGTGGTGGTGGTCCAAATGACGAAATAGGTCTTACTCAGATCCGCTCCCATCTGTGTCAGCAGGCCCTTATCGTCGGTCACCAGGAATTTCACATAAATGGAGTCGCACGGATCCTCGGCGTACTCGATTTCCGCTTCCGCCAAAGCGGTCTGGCAGTCGGGGCACCAGTAAACCGGCTTTAAGCCTTTATAGATATAGCCCTTGCAGGCCATCTCCGCAAATACCTCGATCTGCGTGGCCTCAAACTCCTTTTGCAGCGTAATATAGGGGTTATCCCACTCGCCGATGCCGCCCAGGCGCTTAAACTGGCTGCGCTGGTCATCGATATAGCCTTCCGCGAACTCCCGGCAGATTTTTCTCAGCTCCACATCAGAAATAGTGGAGGAATTGTCCACGCCGGCCTTTTTCCGGGCCTTCAGCTCCGTGGGCAGGCCATGGGTATCCCATCCCGGTACATAGGGAGACTGGAAGCCGGCCATATTTTTATAGCGAACGATAAAATCCTTTAGGGTTTTATTCAAAGCGGTGCCCAGGTGGATATTGCCGTTGGCGTACGGAGGGCCGTCGTGAAGGACGTAAAGAGGCTTTCCCTCATTATTTTCCATCACGTGGTCGTATACCCGGTCGGCTTCCCATTTTTTCAGCCGCTCCGGCTCTGACTGAGGCAGCCCCGCCCGCATGGGAAATTCCGTTTTGGGCAGATTCATGGTTTGGTTATAATCTTGCGGCATTGGTTTTTACTCTCCCTTTGAAAATTACTTGCGTTTCTTAAACATATTGTTGATGGGGGACTCCTCTACGTCGCTTTTCAGATCGTAGTCCTCCCCAAATTTTAACGAGGCAAAACGAGACGGCAGCTGATCCTCTGCCGGCTGAGCGCCATCCGGCGGCGTCATCGGCGCTGCCTGGGGCATCGGAGTCTCGGTATAGCCCACGGGCTCGTAAACCTTAGTTTTTTCCAATTCCTTCGGATCGGCGGCCACGACCTCCTGCGCCTTGATTTCCGGCGCGGTCTCCTCACCGGCCGTCTCCTGAGGCGCTTCCGGCTGAGAGGCCTCCGGTTCTTCTGCCGGTTCAGCGGCCTGAGCCTCTTTTTCCTTAACCGTTTCCTCCTCAACAGGCAGCTGCTGGATAATCTGGAGGTGCTCCTTATAGACCGTCAGCAGCTTGGTGCGGAACGCCGCGACCTCCTCCTTTAATCGGCCCAGCTCGCCCTTCTGGCTGTCGGCCTCCTTTTGGGCGCCGAGAATAATGCGCTCCGCCTTTTCCGTAGCATCCGCCACGATAACCTCGGCTTTATGCTTGGCTTCCCGCACTGAGGCGTCGGCCAGCTTCTGAGCGCTTAAAAGGGTATTGCGGATGCTGTCCTCTTCGTTCCGATATTCCTCCACCTTTTGGGCGAGAATCGCCAGCTTTCTTTTCAGCTCGGCGCTTTCCTTCAGCACGTTGTCATAGGAAACCTGGACGTCGTCGATAAACGCGTCCACATCCTCCGCGCGGTAGCCGCCGAAATTGGCTCTCGGAAAGCTGATATTCGCAATATCTTCCAGTGTCAAATTCGCCATTGCAGTGCCTCCTATTTATATTTTCTGGCTGCCAGTTTTAGTCTTCCTTTTTTGGTTTCCGGGCCGATTTGGTCGATGATGAACTTTCCATAGCCTTGGATGGACACCTTATCGCCCTCCTGAAGCACAGCGGATAAGGATTTTTCCACCTCATAATTATGGGTGACCAGGCCCTGGGAAAACAGCTGTCTGCTTTTTTCCCGGCTGGAACGGACAAAGCAGGCCACAGCGCAGTCCAGCCGGTTGGACGCCACGGTAAAGCTCAGCTCCTCAAACCTTTGGCCCTCGGGCAGGGGAAACGATCCGGCAGGCACGAGCTTCACGCCGGTTCTTCCCACTTTTGTCAGCTGAGTTTCGACAAAATTCGCGATTTCTTCCTTACAAAAGAGGACGCACCGGCCCTCTCCCACTAAAATATCACCTAACGCCTCCCGTTTGATTCCAAGGCCCATCAGCGCCCCAAGAAAATCCCGGTGGCTGAGGGAATCCTCCTTTCGAAAAGAGAGGTAAATAGAAATAACCGGAAAGCGCTCGCTGTCCGGTAGCAGTTCTTTTGGAAAGGCAGCGAACATACGCCGCTGGGCGTCTTCATAGCCTCCCCAAAGCATAAAACCTTGAACCCCCAGATTCCTGGCGATTTTGGAGGAAAGATCCGCCTGGCGCTCGTCCAGAAACCCCACAAAGCAAGGCGCTTTCCGAACGGCGCTCAGGTCGGCCGCGTCTTCAATTCTCGCCTTCAGCGCCTCGTCGGCGCCGTAAGGCTTATCATACGAACGGCAGGACATTACAGATACATGCTGCTGCTTTCGATTTCGTCCATCAAATCGTCGCCGGTGAGATCCACATTATACGGGGTGATAATGAACGTAGCGGTGGAAACTCTTTTGATCTTGCCGTTATTGGCGTAAGCCACACCGCTCAAAAAGTCCAGAATCCGGCGGGAAACATCCTTGCTGGTGTTTTCCAGATTCAGTACCACGGTATGCATTTTAATCAGCTCATCCGCCACGGAACGGGTCTCGTCACCGAAACGCTCCGGCTTAAAGAGAACCACCTGAAGCTGGGCGGCGGCGTGAATGTTTACAACCTTATTGCCAGACTGAGGAGCGCTGCTCCGTCTGGATTCTCTCTGAGGCTCCTGATAAGCTTCTTCCTCCTCATAGCTGCTGGAAGAGATTTCATCCATGACTTCCTCATCATCCATATCCATCTCTTCAAAATCGTAGTCGTATTCATCCTCCGGCGGGGTCCACATCTGCTTAAATTTTTGTACCAAACCTGCCATAATGAAAAGGCCTCCTTAATTTTAAAATTCTTGTGGAATTGTTATTTCACAGGATAAGATCTCGCGCCAAACAAAGAGGAGCCGACGCGAACCATGGTAGCGCCTTCCTCGATTGCCTCCATGTAATCGCTGGACATTCCCATAGATAAGATATCCATAGTAATATTATCTATGTTTTCACCCCTAATGTCAATAAATAGTTTTCTCATAGCGGCAAAATAGCGCCTAATTTCTGAATTTTTTTCGCAAATGGGAGGAATTGCCATCAAACCCTTTACCAAAATTCCCTGAATCTGGGAAATTTCCCGGAGCAGGGCCTTTGCCTCCTCAGGCTTCACGCCCGATTTATTTTCCTCCCCGCCAATATTGACTTCTACTAAAACATTGGTAACGATTCCCAGCCTTTGAGAGCACTTGGCGATCTCCCGGGCAAGCTTCACCGAGTCCACCGACTGGATCAGCTCCACCTTTCCCACGATCTGCTTCACCTTATTGGTCTGCAAATGGCCGATAAACTGGAGATGGCACCGCTTCTTATCGTACTCGTCATATTTGCTTAAAAACTCCTGGACCTTATTTTCTCCCAGATAGTCGATTCCCAGGCTGATCCCATAATTGATAACCTCCGCCGGGACGGTTTTAGTAGCCGCCAGAAGAGTGATATCCTCCGGCTTTCTGCCGGACGCCTTTGCCGCCGCCGCGATGTTTTCCCGGATCTCCCGGTAATTTTCCTTCAAATTGCGCTTCTTTTCCTCGATTTCTTTTTCCATCATGTTGCCATCAAACAATTTTTCCGTCATATAAATCCGTGCCTCCCACTACAACCTCGTCGTACAGCTTAATGGTTTCTCCGTTAAAGGTGGCGTCTTCCTCCGGATTGGGGTCGCAAAGCACAAAGGTGCTGTAGGTGCTCAGGGGGACGATCTCCTTAAACACCAGCTCGCTGCCGTAAAGCACGTATACGCCCTGCACCATGACCTCCTGCTTTACCTGCCTGCCGCTTCCGTCGTCGATGACCTTCATCACCGGCTCCACGTGAATGGCCTTTTTATTCACCATAATGCCGGAATGGGTGTTCACTGCAATCTGGACGCTCTCCTTCCGAACCTTGCTGAGCTCGTTATTCATATAGCTGCACTCCAGCACCACCACCGCGTCGCTCTGCCGGCTTTCCTGGTTAATCGCTACCACCTTGGCCGGTATACTGCCGGTGGAGGCGAAGGGCATTGTGATCCCATCCACCTTCTCACCTATTTCCAGCTGAAGGGAGTCTGTTCCGGATACCTTACACACCACGTACCAGTTCAGGCCTGAAACCACCTTTCCTACTACATTGTCGGCTACCGGCTGCTGGACGGGCTCCTGATCGAGCTGGTCCAGGGTAATCTCTTTTACGCTGTCGTAGGAAAAGGAGGTTTCATAGCCGTCGGTGCTGCCGATAAAGTAGCCCGCCGCCGGAGAATTCACCGTGCCGATAGGCCCGGCAGCCTGCGCTTTCATGGATTCCAGCTGAGATTTCAAAGCGTTAAGCCTGTCCGCGTATCCGTTGGGCTTGCCAGTAATGATCTGCCGCTGATTTAAAAGATAGGTCAGTTCGTCCCTGGCGCCGCCGATTCCAGAATAATTGCCGGAATTCACCACGGATAAAAACTGGTTGATTTGGGCCGTGATTTGTCCGTCGATCACGTCAGGGCTGGTGGAAAGGCTGATTTGATCCGCCGCTGTGGTGAGCCGCTCTAAATTGTCGATTTCTCCCTGAAGCTTGCTGATCTGGTTCTGGGCGGAAGCATCCTCGGCGCTGGCGTAAATCTGGGCCACAACGCCGTTTTCCTTGACGCTTTCTCCATCCTCCAGCACGTAATTCAGCACGCCGCCGGCATCTGAGGTCAAATAGGTTTCGTTTCGAACGATATAGCCGGTGGTTTCGATGGTATCCGAAGCGGTCATATAGGTAGCGGTCTCCGTTTGGATGCTGCTGTGATTGGAGTTATAAATCTGAAGCCCCACATAAAACAGAAGCAAAACGGCAAGGAGGGTGGCCGCGACCCGTTTAAACACCTTATTGCTCAATAGAAACTTCCTCCTTCTCGCTTAATTCAGCCGAAAACACAAAACAAGTTCACTGAAAAGGCCGTCGGTGACAAGCCGCCTTTTTTCAGCTTGTCCCTGCAGCAGAAAAGCCTATGGGTCAACGGTCCTTCTATTTTTCTATCATACCTTGCTTTTTCAAATATGCAAGTGAATTTTGGAGAATACCGTCTAAGCCCTCCTCCTGGTCCACAAAAATCCAATGGATCCTGGCATCCCGCTTAAACCAGGTAAGCTGGCGCTTGGCGTATCTTCGGGTATCCCGCTTGAGCTGCTCCACCGCTTCCTCCAGGGAAGCGGTTCCTTGAAAATAGGGTAAAAACTCTTTATAGCCTATGGCACCTGAGGCAGTAATCCCTAAATCCTGCAAAACCCGCCCGGCCTCCTCCAGCAAACCTCTTTCCATCATTTGGTCCACTCTTTGCTCAATCCGGGCGTAAAGCTTCTGCCGGTCAGAAAAGCTGAGACCGATCAGCACCGGCTGGAAGGGCAGCTCGCCGGCGCGGGAACGCTTCAATCGTTCCGTCATGGTTTCTCCTGTGAGATAGTAAATCTCAAGCGCTCTGAGCACTCGTTTTTCATTGTTCCGGTCAATTCGCTCCGCCGACGGCGGATCGACCGCCTGCAGCTCCCGAAATAGATCCGCAGCGCCTTTCTCTTCTGCCCGCCGCTCCAGACGGCGCCGGATTTCCGGGTTTTCTGGTTCCTCCTGAAAAAGGATCCCCTCTGTGACTGCCTGCACATACAGGCCGGTGCCTCCTGCCAGTATTGGGAGCCTTCCCCTTTTGTGAATATCCAGTATTGCTTTTCGAGCCATGGCAGCGTAATCCGCCACGCTGAACCGTTCCTTGGGAGATAAAAAATCTATCATATGGTGGGGAATTCCACGCATCTCTTCCACTGCCGGCTTCGCCGTTCCGATGGACATTCCCTGATAGATCTGCATAGAGTCGGCGGACACCACCTCTCCGTCCAGCCTCTG
>OFMK01000755.1_pt1 | contig 29944 bp, 25 predicted proteins | sample 1541781 | NCBI WGS metagenome assembly OFMK01 (sample SAMN04209250, study PRJEB22552) | human gut metagenome | biome: gut; material: feces | host: Homo sapiens | place: USA: Oklahoma
CTTTTCCGGTTGCAAAGCCGGAACGGAAAAATGAGCGCCGCGACCGGAATATTCGGAGTCGGAGCACAGATACCAGATCAGTGCAGTCCAATCCGAATAATTCAGCGCGCTTACTGAACCGGCAGGCACAGCGGCGCGCACAGGAACGCGCTGTGCAGGAGAGCATACAAAAGCGGATACGCACTGCCAAAAACACCGCCCGAAGGACAGAGCAGGTCAAACAGGCTGCGCTTCGTGCCGGAAAAGCCATCGTGCGGGCAGCGGTCGGGCTGTTGGGGGGTGCGGGTGCGCTGATCGTGTTGGTTCTGGTCATTGGCGGCGCGGCAGCAGTTATTGGCACCCCCTTTGGCGTGTTTTGGTCTGGCAATGACAGCGACGCACAATCGGTTCCACAGGCGGTCGTGCAGATCAATGGCGAATTCTCCGCAAAAATCAGCCAGATACAGGCAGAGCATCCTGCTGACAGCGTTGTGATCCATCGGGAACCAGACGGCGGCAGCAGTCTGACCATCACGAACTGGACCGATGTGATTGCGGTGTTTGCCGTCAAGACGGCAGGCGCGGACGCAGATGCCACCGACGTCGTGACCATCGATGAGGAACGCATTGCACTGATCCGTCAGGTATTCTGGGATATGAACGAAATCCGTTACCATGTGCAGACCATCAAGCATGAGGACAGCACCGAGAAAATTCTGCATATTACCATCACCAGCAAGCGCGCCGAGGAAATGCCGGACATTTACCAGTTCAATCATAGCCAGCGGGAAGCGCTGGCCGAGATTCTGAAGCCGGAGTACGCGCAGATGCTGGCTGAACTGGTGGGCACCTACGGTGGAGAAATGGAACTAACTGAAGAACAGATTCGTGACATGATCGTAGCAATGCCGGAGGATATTTCCCCTGCGCGTCGGTCAGTGGTGGAAAAAGCCTATTCCCTGCTCGGCAAAGTGTATTATTTCTGGGGCGGGAAGAGCCGCGCGATCGGTTGGGATTCCCGCTGGGGAACGCCGACCCGCGTGACAGCGCCCGGAAGCAGAACGACCGGAACCATCCGCCCGTTTGGGTTGGATTGTTCCGGCTTTGTGGATTGGGTATTTAATAACGCCCTGAATTATGTGATTGGTCATGGCGGTGGTGCACACGCGCAGCATACCTATTGCACGCCGATCTCGTGGAACGAAGCATTGCCTGGCGATCTGGTGTTCTATCCCGGCGATTCTCATGTGGGGATATTTGTGGGAAAGGACGCTTCGGGAAATCCGCTGATCATTCACTGTGCCAGCTCGCAGAATAATGTGGTGCTGACCGGCTTGCAGGGATTCACCAGTATCGGCAGACCGGATTGCTTTTGAACCATAAACGACTGCAATAAGCATCTAAAATATTGCTGTTTGCAAAAAATAGAATCCGTTCCGTATCCAAAATTGGATGCGGAACGGATTCGTTATGTTCGCTTTATTCTCACCCAATTATTATCTTCTGTAATTCTAAGTTTTAGAAAATAACGAATTTTTCTATCCTATTATTTTAGCCTATCTTTTTTGCACCTCTTCCAATGATCTCGGACATCTTGTTTTTATGAATTTGACCGACACTCAAATATGCTCTTGTCTTTTTAACATTCAGTAGCTCCCGTACTCCACCAGATAACTCATCACTGTTTTCATTTGTGGTGTGATAGCATTGGTCGTAGTGGAACAAGGAAAGATTTTCGAATATATCATCGTATATAGCACTTAATACTCAATATTTTCGGAATAAAGCTAGACGCACGTCGCTAAAATTTTGCTTTTGCAGCTTCAAAGATAAATTCTTGTTCGAGACATACATCGCTTTTGGGATACTTGATCACTCTGCGGATCTGGTCAGGAGATGCCTGCACACTGGATATACCCTGATAGACATAAACATCAGTGGACTTCATCTTCTTGGGATTTCAGATAGTACGACTTATAGCTACCCTATCTGACTTTAACTTGAACCGCATTTTATCGTGGAGAAATCAGGCAAACATCATCACATCCGGTATATTGGCATTTTAAATGCCGTTGGTCAAGTATGGAAAGTTTTATCTACATTATTAATACCAATCAGGATTTCTTTCGCCATCAATGCCGATTAGACTATCCTGCCAGCAGTATTTGTAAATGCAATGACTTCTTTATGGAATAACAGTTATACTGTTTATACAATAGAAGATATCGATTCATACCGTATACTATAGATTTTCAAAATCCGTTTGTCAAATATATCGTATCGTTCAATCTAAATAGAAGGCATTTTGATTGAATGTAATGTATAATCTTGCGTCTGTTAAAATATTCTTCTTTCCGCTTCTGGGCATCTTCGATATTTTTAGTGCTGATTGTGCTGTAAGCTTTTTGAAAATACGGTGTTGCATTTTCAAATTAATTATGCTATAATGCGTGCATAGTAATTATGTATTATCAACGAGAAAAATACGTGATATTTTTGTGCAATTTTAACAAACGTATCGTAGGGAGGAGATAAAAATGAAAAGAGTTGTATTTGAGCCAATTAAAACTCCAAAAGGTCATTATATTTATGATCGGAGCGTCAACACAATTTTTTCAGTTTCTCCAGATGAGTATGAGGAGTTTAAGCGCCTTAAACAAGATGATAATGAAATTGAACAGTCTCCGATAGTTCAATATTATCGCCGCAAGGGGTTATTGCGTGAAAATAATGTATCAATTATTCGGCATCCATCTACCGAATTGCTCCCTCACTATTGTGAAAACCGATTGAATTATATGATTTTGCAGGTAACTCAACAGTGTAATCTGAGATGTTCTTACTGCGCTTACTCAGGGTTATATTATAATCGTCAACATAACTCTCAAAGAATGAGTTTTGAGACGGCGAAAAAAGCAATTGACTTTTTTATCCAGAGAACCGCAGAATCGCACTATTTACGGTTGGGATTTTATGGCGGAGAACCGCTATTAGAGTTTGATTTAATCAAAAAATGCGTTGCTTACATCAAAGATAAAGTGGAAGGAAGGGACGTTACTTTTGTAACAACCACAAACGGAACATTGCTGACAGACGAAAAAATTAAATTCTTAGCTGAAAATAATTTTCATTTGATGATTAGTTTGGATGGCTCTAAAGCGGAACATGATGCTTGTCGTGTATTTCCAAATGGTCAAGGTTCGTTTGATATTATCATGAAAAATCTACGGCGTGTGCGCGAGTTATATCCAGATTATGCAAAGACAATTAACATTTCAACAGTAATCAGCCCAAAGGCAGACCTTAATGATACGTTGGAATATTTTAAATCAGATGATTTCCTTTCTGATAGATATATTACGATGAATCCAATTGCGGATGTAGGGTTAAAAGAGCAAGTAAATTATCAGGAAAGCTTTCATCTTGTTAGGAAGTATGAATACTTCAAATACTTATTATATCTCTTGAAGAAAATAGACCGAGAGTATGTGAGTGATTTGGTTATTGCCTCTGAGTATAATATGGAAAATACATATCGAGCACTCAAGCGGCATTCTATTTTACCTTCTTGTACTTGCCCCGGTGGTCCCTGTATTCCAAGCGTGAAAAAGTTATTTGTAACAGTAAATGGAGATTTTTATCCATGTGAAAAACTTAGTGAAAGCAATACATGTGCTAAGATCGGTTCCCTGAAAGATGGATTTGATTTAAAAAGCATGGAATCTGTTTTGAACATTGGTACTCTTAGCGAAGAAGAATGCAAAAACTGTTGGGCATTGCCACTATGTAAAATTTGTATAGTTAAAATTGAACATAAAGATGGACAGCAGGAATTTACTAAAGCCGATAAGCAATCTGCTTGTAGGCACACTAGAAGCACTTCAAGAGCAGACCTTTATGAGGCTTGTGTACTTCATGAATTAGGGTATAGCCCTGCTGAGGAGGAGATCATTTTATGAGACTATCTTTATTTCCATATACACCAGAAGTGGCGACGCTGATTCGCAATCGATCCGCGCTCAAGAAATATGAATTACATAGTATTATTTCTTTTAAAGAGGACTTGGAAAGGCTGGAAAAATTAAACCAGCAAACAGGAATCTTATGCACTGATTCCATTGAAGCGGGACTACAGCAAACAGATGAACTTGTGCTACTACCTGAAAACATCAAGACACGGTGGCAGAAATACTATGACTGTATAGACTATGCTGTACAAAATGGAATTACAATTTACGGAACTTCTAAGTTGCTTGACATGATCCCAGAAGAGAAATACAAGCAACTGATACAGCTTATTGAAAATACTTCAGGGGCTGAACAAATGATAATAAATCCCAGCCTTTTCGATATTGATATCCCGGTTATTGCTGTGACTGGGCTGGGAGAAAACTGCGGAAAGTTTGAATGTGAGTTGGAAGTCAAACAATACATTGATAGTTTGGGATATCAATGTATGGCGCTTTCTTCTAATCCATTAGGTGTATACGCCGGGATGGAGTTGCTACCTAACTTTGTATTTAGCGATAAAATTGCACTGCATTATAAGATATTCCTCTTCAATCGCTATATCTATGCACGGTGCCGGGAGGAAAAGCCAGATGTCTTGTTGATTAGCATTCCCGGAGGAGTCATTCAACTTTCTCAGAACGACCGAAACTTCTTTTTTGAGATTCCCATAGCTATTTCATCTGCGGTACATATTGATGTTACTATTTTGACTGTTTATTACGCCAATGCTCCGCTTAATTTTTTGGATCAAATTGCCAACGATTGCCAGAAAAGGTTTGCTATGCCCATCAAGTCATTTTATATGGCACGGCAATTGGCTACTATGGAACCCGGAAATGATTTCATGCAGTTTTTTTCTGTATCCGATGAGTATATAATTAGCCACAGGGATAAAATTGCAAGCCGTGAGGATACTGCTATACCATTAGAGGATCATTCCAAAGTTTATCAACGCCTAATCCATATACTACAGAATAATCTCAATACATTTTAGAAGGAGAATGCTGTATATGAAAGCGACAAAAGACGAACTAAAGAACTTAATCAGGCAATATATCACTCAATATACCAAAGCAGTTATCAACGATAACAATAAAAATTTATTCTGTGCAGATTACCATATTCTCCTTCCAGACCTTTTGTATGTTTTTTGTGCATTAGAAAAAAGACTTGAAGTTTCTGTTGCCAAAATATTAGAGCAGCGTAATTATACTGTTTTTACAGTCAATAACTTAACAGATGCAATTATTGAAGATTTTCCGGAAATATTACAGTAATATATCATTTTAAGGGAGTTTGTTTATGTCCAGAATTGCGGTGATTGATGACACAATCTGTAATTCATTTCTGAAAAATCCGGTCACGGAACGGTATCGTTTGGAAGATGGCGTATTTCATGAGAGGGATGTATCTAACGATAGAATATCACATGGTACGTTAGTTGCGAAAGTATTGGAGTTGTATGCCACCAATTATGACCTTATCAATATTGAGATTGTCGATAATTGGTTCACAGTAAAAAGATGTCCAGTTGAATTCTTACGTATTGCTTTGGATTTTTGTTTGAACATACAGTGCGATATTGTTCATATTTCGCTTGGCTCTAAACGACTTTCTGATATGCGTTATTTATTCCCAGCGATCAAAAAAATTCAGCAGGCAGGAATCCCTATTATTGCAGCATGTAGCAATAGCTTTCACCGCACAATACCAGCTTCCTTTCATAATGTACTCGGGGTAGTTAGTGATCGCTCAAACCACTTAAAGCCGGGGACATATAATTTGACATACAATCCCTATTTAGGGATACAGTACATTGCAAATTATGAGTTAAGTGTTCCCGGTGTCAAGCTTACACGAGCGAGCAACAGTTTAGCAGCGCCTATAATTACAGCTCAAGTTAATTGTATTTTGAATCAAAAGCATTGCTCGTATGTAGAATTAGCAAATGAATTGAAAGTTTATGCTTCTGGCAATTCGGTTATAGGAAACGATTTTTTATATTCTGCAACTCACAATGAAATTCCTGTTATATATTTAGCAGATATTTTGACCAACGAGAAAGAACAGCAGCTTTTATTGTTGGATCTGTTCAATCGGGATGGCTATGAAGTGCTTGGGATATCAGATTTGTCAGATTTATCAGATGTGAGAGTTCTAAATTTATCTGCTATTAGCCATGGAACAATGAAAGAGATTCAGGAGAGTACGTGTGCGTGCGCTAAAGTTGACTTGACGATATTTTTTACTTCATCGAGGTGGTTAACTCAACAGAATTGGAGCCAATTTGAAAAAGATTCTGCGATATTGATTTCTAGTAATGTCGCCCCTACAATGCCGGAAGACGTAGCTATACGACAATGTTATATAGTAAATGAGAGTAGAAACGTACAGTTTTTATATCGCAAATTATCTAAGATTTTATTAAAATAAGGATAATAATAAATTAGGTTCAGAAAAGTTACACCATAACACCTAGCTAATATTATTTTCCATGCTGTTATTCAGGAGCAAAACATTAAAAAATGAAAGAAGGCTATATTATGAAACGACTGCATAAGAGTTTCGAAATCGAGGAAGCAAATCTCGCTGCTTACGGTTATGATTGCCAGTGTAATCACCTGCCGTGTCCGTGCAATGATATGCGTGCTCAAGATGGTCCTATGGTGACTGCTACCAAGGCTACCTTTGATGAGATTGATGAAATGGAAGATAAGTCATGGAATAACTAACTCGATTAATACAGTAATCTACGAATAATTTGATCGCTCCTGAGTAATATAAACGGCGGTTTGGAAAATACTTCCAAACCGCCTCCTTTATAAAGTGATTGTGAGATAGCGTGGAGGAAAGAATAATGCTGAAAAGAGCAGCTTTTTATCTAAGAAGGAAAAGTAAGAGAAGTATTCTGTTATTTATTCTTTTATTTTTGATTTCTTTAAGTCTGTTCATTGGTCTGTCCGTCTGGAACAGCATTGATGCTGTAACCAAGGAAATTCAACAGCAGTTGGGAACCAGTTTTACAATCAAACGACCGTCACTGGATTCTGAAAATTCAGATTACTACAAGCCGGTCAAGTTGCATGATGGGCAAGTGAGTAAAGCGTATTACGGACCCATGATAAATCGAGATTTGGTGCAGCAGATTATGCAGATAGACAACTGTATTGTGGCGTATAACGGAGTGCTTCAGGAATGGGTATGTGCGAATGATTTTGAATTAATCCCCGGCATGAGTGACTATGCTTATAAAAAGACTTTGGATTCTTCAGAGAGATTGCAGTACAGGCTAAAGTTACAAGAAAAAGGAGAGATCGGCAGTTTAGCGTATCAGAAAATACGTAGGAAAGAAACCATGATATGTGGCAACACGAATAGTAGTTTATATGATAAGTTTCGGACAGGTGCCTTTGAACTTATGGAAGGTCGACATATCACAGCAGATGACAAGCAAAAAGTTATGATTTCGGATGAACTTGCAGCACTCAATCGGCTAAAGATTGGAGATACAATCGAAATCAGTATAAATAATACGCATATCTCCAATTTTAAAGAACCAGAGAAAATATTGGGAAGTATATGCCTTGAAATTATTGGTATTTTCCATGTAAATGGTTATCAACCAACTGGAGAATGGGTTCATGAAGAAAATATCACATATAATTGGCTTTTGACAGACGAAGATACTGTCGAAAAGATGACAAAGGTTCAGAACGAAAATTTTTATGTAGATTTCATCAAAGATTTTTGTTATTCAAATCTGACATTCTTTGTAGATAATCCTGTACAGTTGGATAAGGTTGTAGAAAAAGTAAAGAATTCGGGTATCGAGAATATCGATTTTTTTGAAATTTCCATGGATGATACGATGTATAAGTCGACAGTAGAGCCACTTAAATCTATCCGTAATTTGATTACAGGTATGATGATTGCCATTGTGATCGGCTGTGCTATTGTATTGCTTATTGTTTTTACGATGTGGGTTAAAAGTCGCAAGCAGGAAATCGCAATTTACCTGTCTCTAGGTCTGGGCAAAGTATCTATCTTGGGACAGCTACTTCTAGAAGCTTTAATCATTGCCGTGATTGCCTGTGCAGTCGCCTTCCCTCTTAGCCAGCCAATTGCCAACACAGTCGGCAATGAAATGCTCACCAATTCGATTGCTGAAGCACAGCCCGAAGGACCGAAAGAATACAGCCAGGAAGAACTTCGGCAAGCAGCATACACAGGAAGCATGAGTGAACTGTTTGCCTACGAAAACAGTTCGTACAGCGGTCCCGAACACATCGACTTCTCTCTAGGTATTTCGCAATTTGCCCTGCTGATAATTCTGGAGTTACTCATCATCATTGGTGCGATCTGCAAAGGAGGTTCATTTATCTTCCGGTTAGAACCCAAACAAATCATGAGTGACCTGCGATAGGGGGTATCTGAATGACAACGATGAAACGTGCTTGGCTGTATGTTCGGCGCAACAAAAAACGGACGATTTTACTTTTCCTGCTGTTTACCGTGCTCATTACCATTTCTGTTCTTGGGTTTGCGTTGAACACAGCCAGCAAAAATGCAGTGAAAGAACTTCGTGGCAGTATCGGCGGCTATTTCACGATCGAGATGGGTGCAGATAGTAAGGATACGACCGATGAAGAGTTGCTTGAACAGGTTAAATCATTTGATCATATTAAAAAATATAATGGAATTGATATGTATTTTTTATGTACAGAAGATCTTGATCTGTTACCGGGATTGTATAGTGGTATGGGAACGACTGATGAATTCACTCCCAAAATGTTTGGGTGTACGGACACCTCGCTTCATGAGCGGTTTCTCTCATCCTCGTTCCAGCTTATTAAAGGTCGTCATATTATAGAAAGCGATAAACATAAAGCAATTATTTCCAAAGAAGTTGCTCAATTAAGTGGATTATCAGTAGGTGATACATTCATAGCCTGCACAAAAGATGATCTCCGCTCTTGGAATCCGGCAGCCGGAACTTTTGAGACCGAGTTAGAGATCGTCGGTATCTATCAGGCAACACGGAGCGAGCCTGTTCGCCCGGGGACTCCAGAATATCAACTGCAAGAGAATATTGTTTTTACTGACATTTCCACGGCCAAGCAACTCTATCAGGTAAAGTTCCCCGACCGTTCTCCAGAAGAATACCGATATAGCTCGGGATTCATGCTCTTTGTGGACGATCCGGTCAATATCACGGCAGTTGTAGATGATCTTAAACAGCAGCCGTTTGCTGATTGGAACAGCTTTGTGATATCAGAGAACAGCGCTGCATATCAGCAGGCCGTAGTTCCGATCCAGAAAGCGGAGACCATCAGTTTCTTCCTACTCATTATAATTTTGCTCATCAGTATCAGTATCTTGTCACTCATTTTGTTGATGTGGACGCGTGAACGTATGACCGAAATAGGAATCCTGATTTCTCTGGGCATTTCCCCTAAGGGAATATTTGGGCAGATCCTGATGGAAAACTATCTCACGGCAATACCAGCTTTTGTGGTTTCTACTGTACTGAGCATACTTTTATCCGGCAGCGTCGGGAGATTCATAGGGGTATTTGGTGAACAGCTTCATGTTGGCGTAGCACAGGTATTCATGGTATTCATCTGCACGGTAGCCGTTATCCTAATTACAGTTTCTTTGACATCCATTTCTATCATGCGCAAAAATCCAAAGGACATTCTGATTGACCTAAGCTGAATTATAAGGAGAATATATTATGAGCGTTTTATCGACGAAAGACCTGAGCTACTATTACTTCAGCGACTACATGATTTTTGAAAATCTGAATTTGGAATTTGAACGTGGGAAAGTCTATGTCATTCTGGGCGCTTCCGGCAGTGGCAAAACGACGTTACTCTCTCTTTTGGGAGGGCTGGACACGCCGAAAGGTGGTCAAATCTTGTTCGAGGGAAAGGATATCGCCCAAATGGGATTAGCAAAGTACAGGCATGAATGCGTCTCGTTCATCTTCCAGAATTACAACTTGATTGAGTATATGACGCCTCTCGAAAATGTTCAGCTTGTGGACGCACATGCATCAACAGACATCCTGATGCAGGTTGGCTTAACCCGCGAGGAAGCTCACCGCAACGTACTCAAGTTGTCTGGTGGCCAGCAGCAGCGTGTCGCAATTGCACGTGCACTGGCCTCATCCGCGCCGGTCATTTTGGCGGACGAGCCGACCGGTAATCTGGATGAGGATACAGCACATGATGTTACGGAGTTACTTGTGGAAAAGGCAAAGTCTGTGAACAAGTGCGTTATCATCGTCAGTCACTCGAATGAAGTTGCAGCCATGGCTGATATTATCATTCGATTCTCTCACGGAAAGATTGAGATCGCATGAAACAGATACCACTCCAAAAAGAACCACCATCAATTTCTGTATGGGGACTGCTGAAACGACATGTGCTTGGAAAACGTCTTGTTCTGGTATCGCTCACCTTGCTAGTGACCAGTTTCCTTACTTTCATTCGCCCATTGATTATCAAAGGAGTTACTGATAAAGGCATGTTGAAAGGCAATATGCAGGTTATCATCGTTTGCGCACTTCTATTGTTGATTTCAGCCATAATAGATCAAGGAATTAACATTACACAAAGTCGGCAGTTTGTAAAAATGCAAAATTCTATGATGCTTGTTCTGTATCGTTCAGTATTTGATAAGCTATTGCGACTAAAAAAAGACTATTTCACGAAACATAATAATGCCGAGATCATGAATCGTGTCGCGACAGATATTCAATCTGTTGGCATGCTTGCTGACAGGAGTATCTTGTTCGTTGTAAGTTATGCTTTGTCTTTTATTGGTGGATTGATTGGACTCTTTGTGTTAAATCCTAAAATGGCTGTTGCCGTAATTTTAGTGATTCCCCTCAAGGTGTTGACAACAATCAAGATGTCCAAGCAGAATGAGAAAATCTCCGAGGAACGTATTCAGTGTAACCGCACGTTTTCTTCTTGGTTTGGTGATATTATTAATGGCATCAAAGAGGTTCAGATGTGGAACTTACGAGAGAATGTTCAGAGAAAACTATCTGATCAACAATTTAAGATTTTGCAGGTAAACAGAAAGTCTGTTCTTTGCAACTGCTACAATCAGGCATGGACTCGCATTTTGGACAGCATGGTTCAAAGTGCCTTGTATATTTACGGCGGTTTTCTATTTTTGCAGGGAGAACTTTCGCTAGGTGGTGTGACCGCATTCATCTCATATTCTGGTTATGTCTTAGGGCCAATCACTTCTATTATGTCAATCCGCTATCTACTTTCCAGTATCACGCCATCGCTCAAACGGCTCAATGAGTTTTTTCAGCTGGAAGAGAATTATCAAATGGTGTTGTCTAACTTAGAGCCTAGTCAGTTTGCGCTACCTTCTATTGAGCTACAACAGGTTACCTTCACACACACACAGGATGCGTTATTGGAGAACATCAATCTAACAATGCATCATGGAGAGAAAATCGCAATCATCGGTCCAAATGGTAGTGGAAAATCAACATTAATTGATCTAATTCTCCGATTTGAACACCCTCAGTCTGGAAAAATTTTGATAAACGGTTTGGATGTACGGAATATTCCAGAGGATATATATTGGAGTTTATTTGCGGTCGTAGAGCAAGAGCCTTACTTTTTTCAAGATAGTGTTCGTAATAATCTAGATCCAACCGGGTGTCATACAGATGGGGAACTTCTTCAGGCTCTAGAGCAATGTGGTGCGATAGCATTCTTTCAAGAGCGTTTTCATGGTGATTTGAATCAGACTATTCATTTTGATGCAGGGGATTTATCTGGTGGAGAACGAAAAAAAATGGCGATTACGCGTGCGGTTTTGAAGAATGCACCGATTCTTATTATGGATGAAGTCGCAGCTGACTACGATGTGCATGCAGAACAACAATTAAGCGATATGATTTCATCTTGTTTTCCCAACAAGCAAATCTTATATATTACACATAATTACTCATATTTGGATATATTCGATCAGGTCTATGAAATATCTAATAAGACTCTGAAACCGCTTACAAGGGAAAAAATTGCACAACTGAAAAATCGGAATGAATGGAATTGAGAACCATCAGTTATCAGTTATATGATACCGAAATGTTTAACAAGGTCATCACAATGCAATCTAAGTAAGGTGAAGTTTTTAACGGCAATTTGTTGTGAAGACTGTTAATTAACCTTTTACAAACATTGACAACAACTCCTGAGGATTTCCCTCAGGAGTTGTTTGTTTTTACGGAAACTATTTATATTTAAATCGCACAGGAACTGCTTCTATCTTAGTATTAAGAATTTCCTCTATCCCAAAGTAATACAGCTTTAGAGGATTAGGCGGTTAACAAACCATCCTGTTTTCTGTCATGAGTTAAAATATTTCAAAAATTTTTTCTGAAAATTGGCAATGTGGTTTTAAGAAAACGTATTAGTTAATATCCGAACAAAAGATAGCCCATCTCCGATGACGAAACTGTGATGGAGGGGGGTGAATTTGTGCGATATTCCAAAGCATACATTAATCGAAATGAGGGAAAATTCGATAGCTTTTGCAAAACAGTAATGAAAAATCAAGCCAGAGATTGGTATCGGAAAAAAGAACGACAGCAAAAACAGGAAATTCTGTTTTCGGATATCCACCCAGTCTGCATATAGAACCATCCTGCTTCGATTACATTATGTGCATCGAATGTCAGGCATTTTATGCGATGGATCGAACGGTCATGATCGAAAATGATTTGTTAGTCGATGCCTTGCGGATGCTTTCGCCTCGAAAGCGGCAGATTATTCTGCTATCCTACTTTTTTGGATGGACAGATCAGAAAATCGGAATACGATTTCATACTGCACGCAGTACAATCCAAGCAGTTCGTATGCGAACAATACAGGAAATGAGGGAGATTATTGAAGAACAGAGACAAAAAGAATCAAGAGATCGTCCGTAGGATAGATATGGATACAATCCTTGGTGCAAAGACTGGCAATCAACTTGCGATGGAACAAATTTTGGAACACTACAAAGGTTATATGCTAGAGCTATGCAAATTCGAACTGTATGATGCCAGTGGGACGGCATACACTTGCTATGACGAGGATTTGTATCATGAGCTTCAGATTAAGCTCATGATCTCGATCCTTGAAAAGTTTGAAGTGGAATAGCAGTATTTGATAGAGCAGCCGCTGACACGGCGGCTGTTCTATCCTTGTCTGTCTTTCCCAAAAGATGAAGCATCTTCTTTTGGGAAAGGTAGATAAAACAAGTGTTTTATTTGCCGTGCACTTTGAAAATGAAATGATCGTCCGCATTGGATACTGCGCAGGAGAAGTATGCCATGACCTTCAGAACGTCTTTCAGGAACGAGCGTGCCAATGTGCTGCAAATACGGTTGTCTGTCACACAAGGCAGTCTATCAGGAACAGAATGCGGGTTTAAACGACGAATTTCTCTTAATAAACACAGTCATGGACAATAGAAGACCATGTCATACAGGCAATGCTAGGTATTGAACCTGAATTTACAGGGAATAATTCTTATTGAGGTGATTTTTTGAAACAAAAAGAAAATCTGTATCAAATCGGCTCAGCGACCTATGTTGTGGAGCGTATATTTTCCGATAATAAGACTGTTCAGGACGTCGTGATCGAGGAAATCATTACCACGGCCAAGCAGGACATCAATATTAGCCACTCCAAGAAAAAGGTGATATAATATCAGTATGTAAATGAGTGGTTCAGGAAAGGAGTAAACTATGGCGAACCACCTAAAGTTGGCAGATACCTATTATCGCCTGTCTGATGAGGAGAAGAAATACAAGAATGAATCCGAAAGCATTACAAACCAGCGTGAGATCGTCAGGGATTATTGCCGTCGTCACGGCATCATTATCGTAAAGGAATTTGTTGATGACGGTTATTCGGGCGGCAACTTTGAACGTCCGGGCTTTCAGGCAATGCTGGAACATCTGGCAACCGGAAAAGCCAATACCGTAATCACTAAAGACCTTTCCCGGTTAGGTCGTGACATGACTGAGTCCAGCTATTATGCAGAGCGGTTTTTCCCCGAACATGATATTCACTACCTTGCACCTGGGAATGACTTCGACTCCATGGGAGACAATCTGATGGCCCCCTTCCAGTTCGCAATGAACGATGTCTATTTGCGGGATACCTCCCGCAAAGTCAAGCAGACGTTGGACATGAAGCGAAAAAAGGGGAAGTATGCAGCTTGTCCGCCCTATGGTTACAAAAAAGCGGAACGAACGACCGATCAGCTCGTACCAGATGAGAATACAGCTCCGATCGTTCGACAGATCTTTGCTTGGGCAGCACAAGGGCTTTCCGCGCGAAGCATTGCAGTCAAACTCAATCAGCAAGGCGTGATTCCTCCGCTGAAGTATCGAGTGGAATATCGGGACAACTTTACCCCACAAGGCGCGTCCAGAGCTTCTGATTATTGGAACGGCACCACTGTAAAACGCATCCTGCGTAATCAAGTGTATTTGGGACATACGATTCTTGGGAAAAGCCGTAAGGTAAATGTTAAATCAAAGAAAAAGATTCCTGTGCCGCAAGATGAATGGTGCTGTACCAAAAATACGCACGAGCCGTTGGTAACGCAAGAGTACTTTGACCGGGCGGAGCACTTTCTGAGTGAAAACACAAAGTCTCATGCGGCAAACCCAACTTTCCGGCATAGTATATTCGGAGGTATCGCTTACTGTGCGCACTGCGGTGCGGCGATGTGTTCCGGAGGCTCTGTCTATAAAGGTGAACGGGCAAAATACTGGTACCTTGTCTGCAACAATATCACCAAGCGTTCTCAAAATTATTGTACCCATGGAGCAAGGATACGATATGATGACTTACTAGAGATCGTACGAAACGATTTGAATTCCTTGCTAACATTTAACGATGAGGATGTGGAGACAATTACACAGGTTGCGATTAAGCGTTCCTCTACGGGGCTTGATGTAACAGAGGGAAAAGAAAAGACTTTGGAACACATCGAGACTCAGATGCAGCGTATTGTTAAAATGATCGAGCGTGCATATCGTGATAATGCCGCAGGTAATTTGAGTGACACACTGTTAGATGAGATGATGGAGCGATTCGGCAAGGATCGCCAGACGTTAGAAGAACAACACAAACAGTTACTCTTAGATGCATCTGAAGAAAACGCTATCCGTGATGCCTATCGCCTATTCTTTGATTTGGCAAAAAAATATTCCTATATCGAAACACTGGATAGAGATATTCTCCATGCTTTCATTGAACGGATCGAAATCGGCGAGAAGATCCTACCGGAAGGCAAAATCATTGCCGGACCGCGTACCCCGTACCGGCAGAGCATTCGCATTTTCTATCGGTTCATCGGAGAAGTAGTAGCCGACCCTGTACGGCAAGTGAATCGGGCGGTCAATCTTTAGGATCGGAGACGCCAACCGATTCGGTGCGAAAGACTGCAAAATTACCGAAGTTTTTGTGGTGATTCCACACCAAGGGAGGTCGGCGTCAACCTCAAGCAGGGCTATAACGGCGATCTGACATCCCGTCAGGCCGGTTCTGTTGGCGGTCAGATGGTCAAGAAGATGATCGAATCTTATGAGCAGAAGCTGGCCGGTCAGGGCTAAGCCTTCCGTATAAGCAAAAGCGCGTTGTTTTCGGAAATTCCGAAAACAACGCGCTTTTCCTTTTAATTTAACCGCGCCATGCAGCAAACATCTGCTCCGCCTCGGTAGCGCTGGCCGCCATGACCAGTTTATCCGCCAGTTCCTTGCACTCCGCGTAAGAATGTGCTGCCAAATCCGCCTTGGCTGCCAGCATTGCAGAAGCCGACATCGACAGATTGGTCACACCCAAGCCGCACAGCACCGGCGCCATGCCCGGCGTGCCGGCCATTTCGCCGCATACGCCCACTTCAATACCATTCTCGTTGGCAGCCTTGGCTGTCATTGCGATCAGGCGCAGCACGCCCGGATGCAGCGGACGATACAGATAGGAGATTTTCTCGTTGATACGATCCACCGCGCAGGAATACTGGATCAAATCGTTCGTGCCGATTGAGAAGAAATCCACTTCCTTAGCCAGCATATCCGCACATACAGCCGCCACCGGGATCTCTACCATAATGCCGACCTTAACATCCGGATTAAACGGCACCCCTTCTGCCTTCAGCAGATCCTTAGCCTGCTGGAGCACCTGCTTGGCATTGCGGATCTCCTCGATCGACGAGATCATCGGGAACATAATGCGCAGATCACCAAACTGCGCCGCACGCAGCAGGGCGCGCAGCTGGGTCAGGAACAGGTCGGTCTTATTCAGACAGATGCGAATCGCACGGTAACCGAGGAAGGGGTTCTGCTCCTTCTCCAGCTCCAGCGCGGGCACCTCCTTATCGCCGCCGATATCCAGCGTGCGGATAATGACCGGCTTGCCTGCCATTGTCTGGCAGGCCGTTTTATATGCCTCAAACTGCTCCTCTTCGCTCGGCAGGTCATTGCGGTCCATAAACAGGAATTCCGAACGGAATAGGCCAACACCTTCGCCGCCCAATTCTGCCACACGCACCGCGTCATCCGGCGTACCGATATTGCCTTCGATCACGATGCGGCGTCCGTCGCTCGTTGCGCCCTCGCGGTCCTTAAACTGCGCCAGCATGGCACGGCGTGCATCTTCCGCCTTTTTCTTTTCTTCAAACTGCGCCAGCGTTTCCGCGTCCGGCGCTGCGATCACCTCACCTGCCGCACCATCCAGCAGAAGCTCGGTTCCATCTGCGATCCCATCCGCCTTATCGCCTGCGCCAGCCACCGCCGGGATACCCATCGAACGCGCCATAATAGCAGAATGGCTCGTCCGCCCGCCGATCCGGGTGATAAATCCGACTACTGGCTTGCTGCCGATTTTTGCTGTATCGGACGGTGTCAGATCATTTGCAATCAAGATGCACGGCTCCGTGATCGCATCGATTGCATTATCCGCAATCCCTTTGAGGTTTTTCAGTACACGCTTGGAAATATCACCGATATCAGCCGCACGCGCCTGCATATATTCGCTGTCCATCGCGCGGAACATCGCCTGGAAATTCTCGCAGTTGACAAAGCACGCGTATTCTGCACACACCTTATCATCCGCAACCAGATTTGTCATCCCTTCCACAAAATCGGGATCATCCAGCATCATCAGGTGCGCGTCAAAAATTTCCGCCTCCGCCGCACCGATGGTCTTTTCCGCCTCATTCCGCAGCGCTTCGATCTGCCGTTTCGCTTTGTCCACCGCATCCGTCACGCGCTGCTGCTCCGCCGCAACATCCGTAATCGTATTTTTTACTACACTCAGGTCTTCTTCCTTAATTACAAGCGCCTTTGCATGTGCAAGGCCTTCCGAAACACCGATCGCCTTAAACTTAACCATGAACATTTCCTCCCACTACTTGTTAGCCATAAACAAATCCCTTATCTTTATTTTACGTTAAATTGTTTAATACGTCAAGACGTTCCTCGCTATCGCTTTTACTGAATTTATCTTCTATTTTACTGTATTTTTACTCGTATTACCGAATGCCGGCATATCGCATCCCTTTGTGTAATTCACCTGTTTTCCACATACGTCATCCCCCCGAATTGTCCGCTTCGCCAAATCTTTCCGCACAAAGAGAAATCCTTTTGAAAAAAAGTAAAAATAGCGTGCTGGACAGGATATTTTCTGCTATACTGATATCATTCCAAATGCTTTATGAGGAGGAATTCCAACCATGGCAAACCGTTGCACCCGTATCCCTTCGATCCTGTTCCCGAAAGAAGGAACCGATCTTTCCAAGTGGGCTGTCATTGCCTGTGACCAGTATACCTCACAGCCGGATTACTGGGAAGAAACCGACCGCACGGTCGGCGATGCGCCCTCTACGCTGCGCCTGACCCTGCCCGAGGTCTATCTGGAAGATGCCGATGTGGCCGACCGCACTGCAACCATCCACCGCACCATGCAGGACTATATGCAGAACGGCACCCTGCGCACCCTGCCGGCCGGTGTTGTGCTGACCGAACGCTGGTCGGGCGGTAACTGCCCGCGCCGCGGCGTTGTGCTGGCCGTAGATCTGGAGGCCTATGAATACACCGCGGGTTCGGCTTCGCTGATCCGCCCGACCGAAAAAACCGTTGTTGAGCGCATCCCGCCCCGCTTAAAAGTGCGGCAGGGCGCCTGCATCGAGCTGCCGCACATTATGATCCTGATCGATGATCCCGATCGCCGCATCATTGAACCGCTCTTCGATAAAACCGCTTCGTTTTCCAAGCTGTATGATACCGACCTGATGCAGAACGGCGGCCATATCACCGGTTGGTTCATTCCGCAGGGCGCGGAAACCGATGCAATCGAAGCTGGTTTGGAGGCACTGTGCGACCGCGGCGCGTTCAACCGCAAATATGGCTGCACCGATGCACAAGCCCTCCTGCCCTACGCAGTAGGCGACGGCAACCATTCCATGGCGACCGCCAAGGCCTACTGGGAGGAGGTTAAGCAGGGACTGACTGCCAAAGAACAAGCAGACCATCCTGCACGCTACGTGCTGGTCGAAGTGGTCAATATCCACGACGAAAGCCTGATCATCGAACCGATCCACCGTATCCTGTTCGGCGTGCAGACCGAAAACCTGCTGACTGAACTGACCGCCTTCTATCAGTCGCAGGGCTGCCGCGCCTATGTTGCCGAGCAGGTACCCGCAGACGACAGCGCACACTGCTATCCATTCCGTTCCGCAGACCGAACCGGCGTGCTGGTTGTGGAAAATCCCAAGTGGTCCATTCCGGTAGCGACCATGCAGACCGGTCTGGACGCTTATCTGGAATCCCACCCGTCAGTCAAAATCGACTATATCCACGGTGAGGACGTGATCCGGGATCTGACCGCCAAGCCGGGCAATCTGGGCTTTATCCTGCCGGATATTGCGAAAAACGATCTGTTCCGCGGCGTTGTGTTCGACGGTGTCCTTCCCCGCAAAACCTTCTCCATGGGCGAAGCGCACGAAAAGCGCTACTACATGGAAGCCAAAGCCATTGTCAAGTAAACCGCTTCAGGGCACAGTCTCCGGACTGCGCCCCTTTGCTTCCCACCGCAGCTCCGCCCGCTCTCCCCGCACCGAGCACAGCACAAAAGCCGGGGCCAGTGCAAACGGGCGATCGGATGCAAACGGGCAGGAAAGCCGTAATACATCTCCCTCCCGCTCGATCTGCACCACACCTTCCGTCAACAGCGCATCCAACACGGTATCCCCGGTTTGCACAGTAAACAAAGGTTCCGCCTGTGCCGGTTCCGCCGTTTGTTCTATTTCCTCTGCTTTGGATGCCGGATTGCGCCGGATCACCGGCGGCTCTGGTGCAGCCGCCAGATATACCCGCTGCGGCACTGCTGCCGGGCACCCCGCCGTTTTCAAGGTCTCCCTTGACAGGCGCCGCCGCAAACGCAGCCGCCCGTCCTCCGGCGCAGGCAGGCCGATCCGCAGCACCGCGCCGGACGCCCACTCCCCATAGCAGCGCAGCAGCTCCCCCTCGCCGCACAACGTGCAGTCCAGATCGACCTGTACGCCGCGCGCATCCGCCTCCCAGTCCAGTTTACCCACCGAACCGCCGGCAAAATACACTTCCGTCTGCATTTTCCAGCCCTCCCGATTCAAACGTTGCCGCTTCCCAACCGCAAACAAACAGCGCGTATCCTACCAACAGGATACGCGCTTTGTTCTGAACATATGACGCTTCAGCCCTGTATAGAACCCAAACCAAAACTGACAGCCAACGCCTCATCCACATGCCGCATCGCGCCCGCATCCAGTGATCCCATCTTTTCGCGCAGGCGGCGCTTATCCAGCGTGCGGATCTGCTCGGTCAAAATAATGGAGTCCTTGGTCAGGCCGTAATGCGGTGCGCCGAGCGTAATATGCGTCGGCATTTTCGCTTTATTGACCTGCGATGTAATGGCGGCTGCGATCACGGTCGGGCTGTATCGGTTGCCGACGTTGTTCTGCACGATCAGCACCGGACGAACCCCTCCCTGTTCGCTGCCGACTACCGGACTGAGGTCGGCGTAGTAAATATCGCCCCGTTTGATATTAGTATCCACGTTGGTCACACTCCGATAAAATAGATTTGCGTTACCCGCAAACCTATTTTCCCCGTGCTGCCGCAAAATATAACCGGCACAGCAAATTTGTACAATGCAAAATACAAGGGGATGGGAATGCATTGCTTCCCATCCCCAGTTTATGCCGCAATTTACCGTCTTGTCATCCTACATAAAACCGTGGTACACGGCTGCTCACCGCACAGATCACCTCATACGAAATCGTACCCGCAGCCTGCGCGGTATCCTCCGCTGTCCATACGGACGGTCCAAACACCGTTACCTCATCCCCGCGGCGCACCTGCGCGCCCTCCGGGATCTGTACCATGCACATATCCATGCAGATCCGCCCCAGCACAGAGGCGCGCTGCCCGTCCAGCACAACATGCGCCCGTCCTGAGCCTGTGCGCAGGAATCCATCCGCATACCCCATAGAAACCACCGCAATCCGTGCCGGCGCATCGGTTTCAAAGGTGCGTCCATAGCTGATCGTGGTATGTGCCGGGATCTCGCGCACCTGCACGACCCGCGCCTTTACCGTCATCGCCGGACGAAGATCCAGCACCGGCGGCACCGAGCAATCCGGGCGGCAGCCGTACAGAATAATGCCCGCCCGTGTCATCGTACAGTGCATCCGCTCATAATGCTGTATCGCACCGCTGTTGGCACAGTGCCGCAGCGGCAGCGCTAAACCGGCGCGCTGTAAATCCTCACAAACTGCGGCAAAGCGTTCATACTGCAATGCCGTGTATTCCGTCCCCTCCGGCACATCGGACACGGCAAAATGGGTAAATATCCCTTCTGCATGCAGACCGGACAAAGCTGCACAGGATAAAATACGCTGCACGGTGCGCTCCCGCTCCCACGCGGGGAAGCCAAGCCGGGTCATCCCTGTATCCAGCTTGATGTGCACGGTGATCGTTTCTCCCGTGCGCCGGGCTGCTGCCGACAGCAACTGCGCCGTTTCCTCATCATACACCGGCGCGGTAATGTGCTCCCGCGCGATCGTATCCATATCCGCTTCATCCACATAGCCCAAAATAAGAATCGGCTTGGTAATGCCGTTTTCCCGCAGTTCCACTGCCTCCGGCACGGTAGCCACCGCAAAATACGGCGCTCCCAGCGCCTGCAGCCGCTGTGCCACCGGCACTGCACCGTGACCATAGGCATCCGCCTTGACAACGCACAGCACCGGCGACTTTGCCTGCGCACAGATCACACGGTAATTATGTTCGATCGCACCCAGATCGATCTGCGCCCAAGTGCGGTGTTTGCTCGGTTTCATGTTTCATTCATCCCCATATTTATGTTTCCTGATATGCTGTAACCTGCAAGGTCAGCACCCGCGTGCCATCCGCATACAGCTCCGCACAAACGGGCTGCAAGCCCTGTTCAGTCAGCCAGACCTGCTTTTCGACCCGCTCGCCGTCCGTTTCTCCCTCATACCGCAGCACCAGCAGCGCACGTCCGTCCGTGTGTTCGGTCCACATCTGCGCCGGTTCAGCCGTGCGCAGATCGCACAGCAAGCAGAACAGCGCATCCGCCGGTGTCAATCCGGTGCGCTGCGGCATGGCGTGCTCCAATGCCAAGCCGTCATACTGCAGCACCAGAGAAGCGCTGTCCTCCCCGGCGATCGTCCCGCCGATTCCGGCAACCGATTCCGGCGCCGTGATCGTAAAGGAATCGGCATCTTCTCTATTATACGCGTACTCGCTTTCAAATTCCAGCACCGATCCATCCAGATCGGAAATAATTTTCAATCGTGCCGTAAAGCCGTCCAGTGTTTCAAAATGCGCCCGTACCTGACTGCTGTCCACAGGCTTTCCGCATCCGGACAGCATGAGCAGCACCAATAGCACCGCCGCGTATCGTAACCTGTTCAGAAGTTCACCACTCCTTCGTATTGTAACGCCGGAGCAGCACCGCAAGCTGCCCGAGCATATCCCCCGGCGTCATACCGTACTCGCTGTATGCATTCGCGGCATAGTCACCCGCACGTCCATGCAGCCATGCTGCCGCGCAGGCCGCATCCTCCGCCCGCAGCCCCTGTCCGCAAAGCGATACCAGCATCCCCGCCAGTACATCGCCGCTGCCGCCCTTCGCCATGCCGGGATTGCCCGAATGATTCCGGTAAGCCGTGCCGTCCGGCGTATAAATTTGCGTGCGGTGGCCTTTATACAGCAGAACACAGCGCATTTCACAGGCAAAAGCCGCCAATTCCTCCGCAGAAGGCGTGCGCATTCCGCTCAGGCGCGCAAATTCCCCGGCGTGCGGTGTCAGGATCACCGGCTTAGCTGTCTGCCGTAAGATATTCTTATGCGCCGCAACGGCATTTATGCCGTCTGCATCCAAAACGATCGGGCACGCTGCCTGCCGCAGCAGGCCGGATACCACCGCCTCCACCCCGGCCGAGCGCCCCAGTCCGCAGCCGATCAGCATAGCATCTGCTTTTTCCGCCAATGCCAACAAAGACGGCAGCGCATCAGCAGAAAGCGTGCCGTCCGCTCCGCCGGGTACCGGACGCACCACCGGCTCATTCAGCTTAACGACCAGCGTCGGCCATGCCTGCTCCGGTACCGCCAGCGTTACCACACCGCTTCCCATGCGCACCGCCCCTTGCGCTGCAAAATATGCTGCGCCGGTATACCCCACGCAGCCGCAGACGCACAGCACGCGTCCGTAGTCATTTTTATCGGATTCCGCCCGGCGCGGCGGGATCAGACGGTCGATATAGGCCTGATCCAGTTCTATCATATCTGTTTCGCTCCCCTCCCACAGCAATTCTCGCCGCACCACACTTCTTTCTGCCGCATACAATGCACAGAAGGAGTGTGATCTGCTTGGCGATCCGTATTTTTATTGATCAGGGGCACAATCCCAGCGGCCCCAACACCGGCGCGGAAGGCAATGGACTGCGCGAACAGGACATCACTTATGCTGTCGGCCTGTATCTGGCCGGCCTGCTGCGCGACGACCCGCGCTTTGAGGTGCGGCAGAGCCGCAATACGCCGGACGAAGTGCTCGGCACCAGCAACAGCACCAGTCTGGCTGCCCGTGTCCGCGCCGCAAACAACTGGCCGGCGGATTATTTTATCAGCATCCACTGCAATTCCAATCCCAATCCGGCCATCAACGGCAGCGAAGTATATGTATACCGTACCAACTCACAGCCTTACTGGCTGGCGCAGCACGTGCTGAACGGCATTGTCGCACGCACCGGCACCAAGGACAATGGTGTGCGGCTGAATCCTGCCCTGTATGTGCTGCGGCGCACGCAAATGCCGGCAATTCTGGTCGAGCTGGCCTATCTGAGCAACCAGGAGGATGCCCGCCGTCTGGAATCCGATCCCTTCGGGTTTGCGCAGGGGATCTATAACGGTCTGCTCAGCTATTTCGGCTTTGCGCCGCTGTAATCCGGTGGCCGTCGCGGAAAATCCTTTTTTCTGCCGTGCTGCGACTGAACGCAGACAAACACTGAGCAAACGCTCTGCACAAAACACAATTTTCTCCCAAAGCATAAAAACCGAGGCTTCTGTCCCCGGTTTTTATGCTTTAAGCTGCAATTTCTGCTGCAGGCGCATTGCCGCAGCACCATGTCATCCTATTCAAAACCCACCGGTCACACCAAGCACCTGCCCGGTCACAAACGATGCCTGCTCCGAGCATAGAAACAGCACGGCTGCGGCAACCTCATCCGCCGTTCCAATCCGCCCCAACGGCGTCTCCTCCGCCAGCTCCTGCATGGTTTGCGCACTGTGCACGGCATTCATATCCGTACCGATGACACCGGGCGCTACGCAGTTAACACGGATACCGCTCGGCCCAAGCTCCAGTGCAAGCGATTTGGTCAGCCCGATCAGCGCCGCCTTGCTTGCTGCATAGTGGCTTTCACAGGACGCACCTGTCTGTCCCCACATGGAGGAAATCGTTACAATGCTGCCGCGCTTGCGATGCAGCAGCTCGGGCAGAGCCGTCCGGATCGTACGCACTGCACCCAGCAGGTTCACATCCAGCATCTGCTGCCAATCCGCATCCGTAATGTCCTGAAACATTTTTTGCTGCGCAATACCCGCGTTGCAGATCACCGCATCCAATGCGCCAAAGTGCCTCTGCGCCTCGCTTACAGCACGAGCCGCGGCGCGGCTGTCCTGCAGATCCGCGCAAAGCGGCAATGCGCCGGTCTCTTCCGCCAGCGCACCGGACAGTGCGCGGCTTTCCCGATAGGTAAACGCCACATTCCATCCGGCTGCCGCAAACGCACGCACACAGGCTGCACCGATCCCGCGGGAGCCGCCGGTGATCAAAACGGTCTGCGGCATATCAGATCGCCACCGTCTGCTGCGCTTCAAACAGGCACTGGTTCAGATCCTTCTTGCGGGACAGACCTTCCTCAATATCCAGATCGGTCACGATATTATTATCCAGCACGACCACGCGGTTGGTCTTGCCCTCCATCAGCGCCCGAACAGCCGCGTAACCCATGCGGGTCGCCATGACGCGATCCTCTGCCGTCGGCGAACCGCCGCGCTGGATATGTCCGAGAATGGTCACGCGGGTATCAATGCCGGTCGCTTCGTGGATCTGGTCGGCAACCTCCTGTGCGGAGCCATACCCCTCCGCCACGATGATAATATGATGGTTGCGGCCTTTGATACGCCCGATACGCATTTTTTCTACGATATCCGTGTCAAAATCCAGCTTACGCTCCGGCAGACAAATCGCTGTTGCACCCACCGCGCAGCCAACCTGCAGCGCCAGATGACCTGCCCGGCGTCCCATGACCTCAACCACCGAGCAGCGCTCATGCGACTGCATGGTATCGCGCAGCTTATCGATGCACTCGATCGCCGTATTGCAGGCCGTATCAAAGCCGATGGTATAGTCTGTACAAACGATATCATTATCAATCGTACCGGGCACGCCAATGCAGGGTACCCCCTTGCGGGACAGCGCCTGCGCGCCGCGGAATGTACCGTCGCCGCCGCAGCAGATCAGGCCGTCAATGCCGAGATACTTGCAGGTATCCGCTGCCTTCTGCAGGCCTTCCTCGGTCAGCATTTCCTTGCAGCGCGCAGTGTACAGCATGGTTCCGCCGCGGCGGATGATGCCGTCCACGCTGCGCGCGCCCATCTCAATGATATCGCCGTTGATCAGGCCGCTGTATCCGCGCCGGATGCCCAGCACGGAAATATCATGCGCCGATGCTGTACGAACGACCGACCGGATCATTGCGTTCATCCCGGGCGCGTCGCCGCCGCTCGTCAGCACGCCAATTCTGCGAATCTGTTTTTCCATAATAAACCTCCTGTATCGGTGCTGTATTGTTGCCGTATCCTTTTATTGTAGTATAACATTTTCTTCGCCCAAGAGGAAGCGTAATTTTTCCAAAAACGCCACATCCGGGCGGCACCAGTACGTGCGCTTGGCCAATGTTTTTTTTCTGGTATCCATTGGATACAGATAAACCGGCGTATCCCCCGGCTGCGTCAACAGCGCTGCTTTGATCCGCGGCCACTCATCGCTCTTCATGCTGCCAATACGCAGAAACAGCTTATGCGGTGCCAGCTTGGCCGCCTGCTGATCGGTATACACCGACCGGGCCGGGTCACTGCGCGCCTGCATACTGTCCACCGCACTTTCGGTCAGCGGCTGTGCTTCGTCCAGCAGCACCTTGGGGGCTTCGTCCTCACGGGCGTCGATCCGCCCGGTCAGCAGCACCGCGCTGTCCTCCGTCAGGTATGCGCCGCACTGCTGCAGCGAACGCGGGAATACGACCAGTTCAATCGAAGCCGTCTCATCCTCCACGGTCACGTAAGCCATCATCGCACCGTTTTTGGTGGATTTGAGCCGCACCGCCGTAATAACACAGGCCAGCCGCACGGTCATCCCGTCGCGGAACACCGGTTTTTCGCTCTCGCCGCCCAGATCGTCAATGATCCGGCGGATCGCGGCGGCATCCGCCTTACGCGCCAGCGTGCGGTATTCGTCCATCGGATGCCCGGACAAATACAGGCCGGTCGTTTCCTTCTCCATCGAAAGCAGCTCACGCTTGGACACCTCGGGGATATCGGGCAGCGCGATCTGGCTGTCCTGCACGGCGTCATTCCCCATGCCGAACAGATCCATCTGCCCTTCAATATTCTTTTTCCTGCTCTGCGCGACCGCGTCCACGACCGCACCTGCGATTTTCAGCAGTTGGCTGCGGCGGTAGCCCATGGAATCAAACGCCCCCGCCTTGATCATACTCTCGAGTGCCCGACGGTTGAGCTCGCGGTCGTACATCCGCTCACAAAAATCCTGAAACGAGCCAAACAGCCCGCCGCTCTCCCGCTCTTCGACCAACTGCCGCATGAAGCTGCGCCCCACGCCCTTAACCGCCGCCAAACCAAATCGGATATCCTGCCCGGAAACCGAAAAGCTGTCGTAAGACTCATTCACATCCGGTGGCAGCACGCGAATAGCCATTTCCCGCGCGGCCTGAATGTATTCCGAAATTTTGTCCGATGAATCCAGCACACTGGTCAGCAGCGCCGCCATATACTCCCGCGGATAGTGACACTTCAGATACGCAGTGCGGAATGAGACCACTGCATAGCACACGGCATGCGCCTTGTTGAAGGCATAGTTGGCAAAATCCATAATTTCATCAAACAGGCTGGCCGCAACCGACTCGGGCACACCGCGTTTGACCGCCCCGTCGATCCCCTGCGTCTCGTCGCCGTGGATAAACGTGACGCGTTCCTTTTCCAGCTCCTTCATTTTCTTTTTGCTCATCGCGCGGCGCACCATATCCGCCTTGCCGAGCGAATACCCCGCGAGCGACTGAAACACCTGCATGACCTGCTCCTGATAGATCATGCAGCCGTAAGTGACTTTGAGGATCGGTTCCAGCAGCGGATGCTTGTACGTCACCTTCTCCGGGTGATGGCGGCACTCGATATACCGCGGGATCGACTGCATCGGCCCCGGCCGGTACAGCGCCACAACCGCCGTGATATCCTCGATCGACTGCGGGCGCAAACCGGTAACGACATTGGTGATGCCCGCACTTTCCAGCTGGAACACACCCATTGTTGAGCCGCGGCCGAGCATCTCATAGGTCGCCGGATCATTCATATCCACCTTTTCGATGTCAAAGTCCGGCGTATGGCGGCGGATCATCTTTTCCGCATCCGCGATGACTGTCAGGTTGCGCAGGCCAAGAAAGTCCATCTTGAGCAGCCCCAGCTCCTCCAGCGTGACCATGGTAAACTGTGTAACCATCTGCTCATCGTTGCGCGCCAGCGGCACATAGGTATCCACCGGATCCTTGGTGATAACCACGCCTGCGGCATGAGTCGAAGCGTGCCGCGGCATGCCTTCCAGTGCGCGCGCAGTATCGATCAGCTCGCGTACCTGCGGCGCTTCATCATACATTTTTTTCAGCTCAGGATTGATCGCCAGCGCCTTATCGATCGTGATATGCAGCTCGTTCGGCACCTGCTTGGCAACGGTGTCCACCTCGTTATAGGGAATGTTCAGCGCCCGTCCCACATCGCGGATCGCGCCGCGCGCCGCCATCGTGCCAAAGGTAACGATCTGCGCCACCCGGTCCTTGCCGTATTTGCTCGTAACGTATTCAATGACCTCCGGCCGGCGCACATAGCAGAAGTCCACGTCGATATCCGGCATGGAAACGCGCTCCGGATTGAGGAACCGTTCAAAATACAGCGAATAGTGGATCGGATCCAGATCTGTGATACCCAGACAGTACGACACGATCGAACCTGCGGCCGACCCGCGCCCCGGTCCGACCGGTATGCCCTGCCGCTTGGCATAGCCGATAAAATCCGAAACGATCAGGAAATAATCGACAAACCCCATCTTGGCAATCATATCGATTTCATATTGCAAACGCTTACGCACCGTGCCGTCATCCTCCGGATAACGCTGCGCAAAGCCTTCCGCACACAGCTTTTGCAGGTATTCCAGTGCTGTGTATCCCGCAGGCACATCAAATTCAGGCAGATGATATTTGCCGAATTCAAATTCCACCTGACAGCGCTCCGCGATCTTTACCGTATTGGCCAGTGCCTCGGGATGCTCAGGAAACAGCGCTGCCATCTCGTCCGCGTCCTTGATGTAAAACTCCTGCGTTTCAAACTTCATCCGCGTGGGATCATCCACGGTTTTTCCCATCTGGATGGACATGAGAACATCCTGTATTCTGGCATCCTGACGGGAAAGGTAGTGCGCGTCATTTGTTGCAACAAGACCGATATCCAATTCCTTTGCGAGCTGAAACAGCCCGTCGTTTACTTTTTTCTGGATATCGATTCCGTGATCCTGTACCTCCAGATAAAAATGATCACGGTCGAATATTTCAAGGAACTCCTCACACAGTTCATAGGCCCCGTCCATATCCCCGTCTGCCAACGCCCGCGGAACAGCACCCGCCAAACAAGCCGACAGGCAGATCAGCCCCTCGCTGTGCTGCCGCAGCAATTCCATATCAATGCGCGGCTTCATGTAAAAGCCTTCGGAGAAACCCAGCGATACCATATGGATCAGGTTGCGGTAGCCGGTCATATTTTCACACAGCAGGATCAAATGGCTATGCCACTCCCCATTCACATAGCTGCGGTCGAAACGCGAATGAGGCGCCAAATAAACCTCACAGCCGATGACCGGATGGATCCCCTTGGCCTTGCAGGCACGATAAAAATCAATCACACCGTACATCACACCATGATCGGTCAGTGCGCAGGCGGTCTGCCCGAGTGCCGCCACCCGATCGACCAACCCCTCGATCCGGCATGCGCCGTCCAGCAGGCTATATTCACTATGTACATGCAAATGCGCAAATGGTACCATTTAGCTCTCCTTTATTGCAAATTCGGTAATCTTTTTCAATCGATGGCTCAGCCCCGGCTTTGAAATCGGCGGATCAAACCGCTGTGCCAGCTCCGCAAGGCTGTCCGTTGGGTAAGCAAGACGCAGCCGCACCGTTTCACGCAGCGCTTCCGGGAAGGCCTCCTCCCCGCCACTCTCCAGCACTGCACGGATCGCGGCGATCTGCCGTGCTGCGGCATCTGCGGTTTTGACCAGATTCGCTGTTTCGCAGTTGACCTGCCGGTTGATCGTATTGCGCAGATTCTTTTCCACCTTGGCTTCCATCAATTCCATTGCTGCATGCGGCGCGCCGATGTGCGTTAAAAAATCCTCCACACCGGCATTGTCTTTGAAATAGAGCAGCCATGCGCTGCCGCGCCGCGCCTGCTTGGGCGACAGACCCAGCTCGAGCAGCAGGCTTGTCTCTTCTCCGGACAAGCTCTGCCGTGTGCTTTTCAGCTCCAAATGGCTTTTCTTATCCGGCCCGGCTACCGTTCCTGCCATCAGGAATGCCCCACGCAGGAACGCAGCAATGCAGCAGTCCTCCTCAATGATATTCCGATTCAGGTGATAGGCAATATGGCTTTTGCGGTCATATCCCAGCCCGTCAAAGATCCGACCAATCTCTCCGCTTTGCGTGATCACAAGCTGCTGTTTCCTGCCCGCCTGCTGCGGCTCGCACAAAACGAAAAACGCCCGCTGCAGCAGCGCCTGCAAGCGGCGCACCACAGCGGTGTTCTCCGCAGAGAGACGGATCTCCTTATGCGAAAACACCGAAGCATGAAGCAATGCACCGTATGCCTCTGCCCGTGTGCAGCAACTGCGCTGCATGGATATACGGCACAGCTCATTTTTTACCTCGGATGAAAAGGACATCGTTTTCTCCCACTGTTCTGTTTACTTGTGATAATCGCGGTGCATGGTCACCACACCGTATTCCCGCCCGCGCAGATGCC
>OFMK01000764.1_pt1 | contig 29642 bp, 30 predicted proteins | sample 1541781 | NCBI WGS metagenome assembly OFMK01 (sample SAMN04209250, study PRJEB22552) | human gut metagenome | biome: gut; material: feces | host: Homo sapiens | place: USA: Oklahoma
TTAAAAAATAGCGTAATAATCTTAATTCCATATCTTTATATTCCTACAAATTTTTAATTCTAAAAGTTTAAAACTATCGTTCTCTAATCTTCCTGACATTACGATTCATGAGGTGTCTTCCAATATGTCTATAAACAAATGCCTTAAAGGCTGAAATTTCTTGATGATGTTCCTTCAACAGTTCATCTGGACAATCATAAACACCAAAATCCTGATTGATTCCTTCGCTCTGAATATAAGTATTGTTCCTATCAAATTCAATAATGAGATTTCTGAAATCCTTGACTGCTACTCCATAACCGCAAAATGCACCTTTACATTCCGGATTTCGTTCCTGTAACTTCTTTATATAGGTTTTATCCAAAATGAAAGCTTCCAGTTCATACCACTGATTTTCAAAATTAATTTCTACCCAGCTATGGAAAATATTTTTTGGAGCATTACGGTAAACAAACCCGGTCATAGTTCCTTTCTGCAGGCTTTTATCAATCGTAAAACCATGTACTCTGCATGGAATATTGCAGGCACGTAAAAGTGCCATGAATAAAGTTCCTTTAGTATTACATTGTCCATAACCATCTGCAAGTACTTTTGAAGCTGAAATTCCGTCATCAATATTATATCCAAATAAAACATCATCTCTTACATAGTTGTAGATTGCCTTAATCCTTTCAAATTCACCCATTTCTTTCCATTTCATATTTTGAATAAGTTTTTGAATTGCCGGATTAGAAAAATCAACCATTCGTGTTTCCCTAAGATACTTATCTTTCATTTCCTATCGCCTTTCCCGTAGGTTTTCTCACAACACAATGCATTCGCATACCTTTACGAATTTCAAATTTTTCTACTTTTAATCCTGCTTTTTTGCAAGCTGATGTACCATATAATTCAATGCTTGCAAAAGAATCTGATGATTTTAATTCTCCATTCTTATCAAGTCTGGACTTCAATATAGTTTCTGCAAGCTCATAAGCATTTTTCATAGATTTTTCCTTTATATCATATTGCAAATGTCAATTTGGGTAATCGATCAGTCTCCATTATCGTTTCCAACATTCTGGCAAACCCTTCCGGGTCGCGGATCTGATACTGCATATGGTTAAATCCCTCAAAAACCGGAAAGTTACCATATATATAAGTATGCATCACTGCACTCCTGTATTTGAAATGTTCTTCTTTACTTCCGAATTCCCAGAACGTATGTTTTTGTAATTTTTCCGGCAATTTGGGAAACGGTTTATCTTCCAGACTGTCTGTCAGCTGCCTTCTCAGATTTCTATAGGTCAGGTTCTTTCCTGCCTTTATAAAGTAAGGCTTAATCTTGTCATCGTCACACCACATAATTTTCTTCAGCGTTTTTCCATTTGACCAGTACAGGCTTTTCATTGCCACATATAAGAATGGAACCATAATCCTGCGTGTCACCTTTCCAATCTGTGCAAACTGTCCGCCATCAAAAAATATATGCTTAACCGGTATTTTGGCATTCGTCACAAATGCCATGGCAAGATCTGCACCGATAGAAGATGCCACTACAAGTTCTATCTCTTTGATTTCTTGTTTCTCCAGAAATCGTACCACTTGCTGTACCTCATCTCTTTTGCTGCAGTACCTCTGTCCGGAGCAATACACTGTTGAGGTTGGCATAATACAATAGAATTTTCCCGCCAATTTGTCAGCAACCGGTATGCTGCTTTCCCCAGTCACTCCCATTGCATGAAAGAAAAGAACAACTGGTTCTGATTTGTTTCCTGTTGTTTTAAAAACCATATTTCCACCTTCTGTCCATTTTTTATTTTTTATCCGTCTCTTTTTCTATTCTTCCATTCTGCAACAGCATTTCTCACCCGCTGATCGATATCCAGACGCGTACTACGGCATTCTTTCGGATGTTTTCTTGCTGCCTGAAATGCCAGTTTCATGAAAACTCCAGAACCAACTGGCAACATCGTCTTTAACATACTCTCTGGAAAAACGAAATGGGTTCCATGCTCATAAATAACATACTCCAACCTGCATGTGTGTGGATGTTCTTTCATACGCTGCTTCATACGGCGGATATATTTTGCTGTATCCCATAACACATCATCTTCAGCACCAATCAGCAATAATATTCCATTGATTTTTTCAATCTTGATCATCTCCTGCTCGTATAATATCATCCATGTTTTTCCATAACTATTATTTTGTTCGAGATATTTCGAACAGTTGGAATTTTACCTATCACATGATAAATCGGCATAAGTTCTTTCATCCCTTCGACCAGACTGACTTCCTGCTGAACAGAAAATTCCGATATGATTCTTTGCAGCTCTTTTCCATTCTTAACTCCCCATGTGAATTTTGCATTGCTTCCCTCTATGGATTTTTCTTTCACATGTTTTACAACAAAAGGTGACATGGTTTCGACCATTACGGTTACTTCCTGAAATGATTTTTCAATAATAGAAAATATTTTTTTGATGCCCTTCTCATTCAAATACATAGTAAGTCCTTCGATTATCACCAAAACATTTTCTCCGTGATAATCGATATCATCCACGTAGGAATCATCCATTGCAGACTTTGTAATCTGATACACCGGACCTGTTTCTGTAAGAAACTGTTTCCTTATCTTCATCGCTTCCGGCAGATCCACATTGTACCAACGCAAATATTTTCCTTCCATTCGATAACATCTGGTATCCAGTCCACATGCAATATTTATAACAACTGTATTTGCATACTTCTCCAAATATTGCTCAACTATCCGGTCTAATACAATTGTTCTCGCAATCACACCATAAGTCATGGCGTTATCTTTATCTGCCTTGGAAAAGTCATAATCAAGCTTTTTCACAAGTTCTACTGCAATTTCGTCATTTATTTGGGCATTTTTCTTTCTTGTTTCTTTTGCTCTTGCATACAAAGTCTGTACCATTGTTTCCGGCACACCTGTCACATTCACTTTTTCTTTCATTGTCTGTCGCCTTCCACTGCTTTTTTCACTTCTTCCACCCACTCTGCACTATGACAGCAAAACAGTTCTTCATGCTGCATGTTATGTCTTTGGATGTCCGGATTTTTGAAATAAGTACAATATCTCTTTTCGTATTTTTTACCCATCTTTGTCGCGTAAAACACGTGGATTGTTGTTCCCGGCACATCAATTCCATGTTGGACTTTCGTAACCAGATCAGAATAGAACTGATTATAAATACTCTGTTTCGTAATCCACGGACTTCCTCCCTGGTCAATACCGAACATATTTAAAAATCCAGCAACCAGTTCTTTCTTTGATTTATCTGCTTTATTTATTTTCTTTTGCATAAATTTAGGTAATTTACCTGTGTGAACCATTCTATACATAATCGGCACAACTATCGATGACTGGATTCTTGCCATAAATGAACCCGCTTCGTCCATATCACTACTCCCAATGATGCCATGATCTATATGAATTCTTTTCCGCTGAATCAAAAGGGATACAAAACTTCCTCCAAGGGAACACCCATATGCTGCTTTAATTCTGCCACCATACTTTTTCCTGATTTCCTGCTCAATTTTTTCACATTCATCTTCCATTGAACAAAATTCTGTTTTCTCATTTGGATCAAATCCATCATAAGAAACTGCTACCGTATAAAAATAAGAATGTAACCCATCCAGTATATGGTTAAAGCTGCTATACAGGCAACAGGTACCCGGAAATAAAAAAATCACTGGTTTACGATTGTCTCCACTTTCATAAAATTTCATAGCTGGTCTCCTTTAGGCTTTTCTCACAACACAATGCATTCGCATACCTTTACGAATTTCAAATTTTTCTACTTTTAATCCTGCTTTTTTGCAACATTTTATGACTACATCTCTTGTTGGCACCTGGACATCTCCATGTCCGCATATATTTGCCAACGGCATTTCCAATGTATTCATTAGCCATACCAATACTTTATTGTCACTGGTCACATCTCTCAGTATCAATCTTCCATTTGGGCGAAGACATCTCTTCACACTATCAAAAAATGCCTGTGGATTCGGATAATGATGGAAACTCATAGAACAAATAATTGCATCAAATGAATCATTTTCAAAAGGAAAGTTCTCACAGTCTCCTACAACAAATGTTGCATTTGAAATATTTTTCTTTTTTGCCTGTTCAATCATGGCCGGAGTCAAATCCAGTCCTGTATAATGTCGGTCTGAATATTTTTCTGCTAATAAAGAAATCATCGGAGCAGGCCCACAGCCTGCATCTAATAAATCTCTAAAAGGCTCCTTCTCTAATTCTTCCAGAATATCCGGATAATCTTTCTTGCACATTTCGTAAATACCAGCATGGCTACTTTCATATCTTCCTGCTGCTTTTGTAAATTCTTTAATTGACAATTTTTTATATTCTTCATTTTTCATGCTTTTTTGTCCAATCACTGTACCTTTTTCGCCTTGCATCCGCATTTCTTCATTCTTTTCATATAAGCATAAAACTGCTTATGTAATTCCCTCATTTCATCTGGTGCCTTCATAGCATGTTGATACATAAATTTATCTCCAAAACTACTTCCAAATGTAACTGCCAGCATAATCGTCAGAAATGACAATGGCAAAAAGCAAAAAATATTCATTTTCCATGGTGACAGTTTACCCTTTTGTTTTCGCAAAAAGTTAAAATTTCTTTTCAGCCTTTCTGCTGTTTTCCTCATGATTTTCCATTCTTTTTCTACTTTCTCCGGATTGTCTGATTCATAATACGCATCCGCAATCGCTACCACCATAGCAAGATGACAAAGCTGCCATAGATGCATATCCGTTACTTTCTGGTATGGTATATGAGCATGCCTCAATGTTTCTGAAAACTGCTTAGTTCTTTCGGATTTATTTCCTGATTTTTCTTATATTGTAATCCATTATTTCTTAAAGCCTCAAATCTTTTTCCTCTGGCATAAATACTTGTATCATAACCGGCTTCTGCAAATAAAGCTGCATACAAGGATCCAATCACACCAGCACCAAAAATCAATATTCTCATAAGAATATTCCTCTCCTCTTACCCCTGTGCCACATCCAAGATCATCATCAAACTAAATCCAAGTGCAAAGAAAAGCGTACCGATATTCGAGAGCTGTCCCTGAGACATTTCCGGAATTAGTTCTTCAACCACGACATATAACATAGCTCCTGCTGCAAAGCTGAGTAAATATGGTAATGCCGGGATTACCAGCTGTGCGGCAAGAATCGTCATTACTGCTCCAATCGGTTCAACGACTCCTGAAAGTACACCTCCCAGAAATGTCTTTCTCTTACTTTCACCCTCTGCCTGATCACTTCCAACATGAAGATGCGGAATCAAATGATCAAGTGCGAGTAAAAACAATATACCAATCCAGAACCCAACAAACGGAATCAGTATACCTTCAAAAATAATTATCTTCAGCGGTATAGTATTAGTTCTATAGCTTATTGATTATATTACTTAATATCTGTTATTCCATAATCTTTCATTATGTTAGTTTTAACTAACTATCTAGTATAAAGAAAACCGTGCAAAAAGCAAACTGTAATTTCACACGGTTTTCTTATGCTTAAGTATATCACTTGCGTAATCATATAACAATATATTTCTTTCAACAATTTACAAAACTAGGCGGTGGAATTTACTCTTTCACACAAGTATTACTTTTTATTATTTTCTCTTGCCATAATTCCTGTAAATTGTTCGACACCGAAACGTCTCATAAACATTTCACATTTACACAGGAATAAATAGTAAATATTTAATTCGCATCCACTTAGTCCTTCATAATTTCCCTGTCCCTTAGAAATCAACAGATCAGCATTCTCAACCTCATCCATTGATTCCTTAGAGATTGCTCCAACCACATTACCTGGTAATCCGGTACCGTTTCCAAGTACCTTTTGCGCAACATCTTCCATGTGAATGTATTTTGCATCTTCTAGTGTAGCATCATTTAAAACTGGTTTACCTCTTACAATCACAGTTATATGTAAATTAGGATTAATATCGCGAAGAGTTGAAATCAATAACTTATCTGTTACAATTTCTCCGCAGTTATCCGTAAAATAAACCAGCCTTTTCGCATTGACCAAATCGTTTTTAAAAACATCCAACAGCTTAGAATCTATATTTATATTTATTGCTTCATCTAATTGAGCTTTCAGCTCACTTTCATTTACATTTTCTAAAGCTCCAAAATCAATATAGTTTCCAACCATTGCATACTGTATTGCTGTTTTTAAATGATTTTCAGATGTATCAACTTTATTTTTCATATACGGAAAGTGATCAAGCATTAATTGATTGTAATGCTGTTTGATTTCTGTATAATCCATCACATTTCCAAAAAGTTCCTGACGAAGATTATCCATTTTTTCTGCAACCTGTGGTGTAGATAACCCATCACTATTCTTTACAATCTCCTTCACCTTATATTGATATTCTGTTATCTTTTCTTCTGTTGCATTAACAGGATATTTATTGATATTTCGTTTTATCTGACATTTTTTACATTCTTCATTTATTATCATAACTTCCGTTAATAACCTCCACTTTTCTAACGCTAAATCAAGTTAATCCTTTGTGTTCGTCAAATTATCCATTTTAAACACATAATAACCTTCATAGTAATAACTGTGATCGATACCCTTCATATAAATTTCTCGATCATTTACATTATCCGTAAGTGCATTTTTCAGAAGAAACTTTATTTCGATATCTTTGATAGGACTTCTTCCATTTCCCTCTCGGAACGGATGAGCCACGTTCATTTCAACATATTTTTCGACAATTTCATCAAAAGTTGACTGTGGCATTTTGTCTATACTCTGTAACGCTGTTTCCAAATACATTAGCGGAGCAAATCTAAAATTTCCTTTTGAATTATTAACCTTTCGTAATTTACCGGAAAAATCATAAATCTCATCAAAATAAAAGACCTATATTCAACAGGATATAGATGCCATTATAATTTGTTACTATATATCTTTCAGCTTTATTCCCTCTGCTGTCTTCCAGTCCACATTTCCGTTTGATGTATGTCCCAATACAACAGCAGAGGCAGCTGATGGAGCATTAAATTCATAGTCATGCATAAAAATGCGTTCGTCAATCACCCCATCTCTTACAAGAGCATTGCGAAGATTGAAGTAGGATTTTCCACCTGTTTCTAGTGAAGGTACAGTATGATCAGATATTACAGATCCTTTTATAATACTGTAAATCCTCCTATGCTCACGAATCCTGTTGCTGATGCCCCAGACCCCTTACAATATAGATATACAGTGTCATCTGTTGCTTTCGGGGCTGGGACAAGCACCTTGTATCCCAAGGTGTTAATTAGAATCTTTACATTGTCAATAAATTCCTCCATGCTTGCAATCTGAGATTCTTTCATTACGGTGTTTTTATATGTGTTCTTTGTAAGCACTGCATATCGTCCACACTCTCTTGCAATCTCTACAAAACGATTTTCCAGGTAGCGAATAAGTGCCTTATTTAAATCTCTTCCGACAAAAATCACAGCAGTATTCTAGTAATACTTCTCTTTTCCTGATTGATATTCGCGAAGATGCTGAACCAGTCGGTCTTGTACATTTTCAGCCTCACCTATGTAGACGGAATCAGTTCCATCGTCTTCCTGACATATCAAAAAATAAACTCCTGCACCTTTCACATCGTCCCTGTTACAGCCCGACACTTCTGTACGTGGAATTTTAATTGCCTTACCATTCCAGTTAGATAACTCCGCTGTAATCAGACTATCAGCTGTTCCATTGACAAGAAACAATTCTATTGCTTTCCCATAAGACATCTCTATTTCTCCTTATGCAGCTAACGCATTCGCATTAACCTGCTCTATTACTCTTCTTATTCCCATCCATACAGAAAGATCTGTAAATACTTCAACAATACTTCCCTGATCTGTAAATGGTGCTTCCTGCAAAACAGATAAGTCCTTCATCATGCCATTGTGCACAATAAATTCTACAATCTGATTCACAAAATAAATCTGTCTACTATTCAAATTTGTTTCGTCCAGATACTCCGCAAAAGCCTCCTTTGCAGCCGCCATGTCCAGACCTACAATTTCTCGAACAAATTCACCCAGCGGCTTCTCCCCGTATTCTGCTTCATAATCCTGTTTTGTTCCAACTTCACTCCACAAAATTTCTTCTAAAATCTTAATATCTGCAGATGTTAAAGGTTTGTTACTCTTTAATTTTGCAATAACCTCATTATCCTGATGCTGGCGGACAAAATATTCTGCTTTTGCCTTATAGTTCTTCAGATCGTCATTTTCTAATTCTGATTCCTTCCAATCCATCGAAAGAATTTCATCGTCAAAATTTGTTTCATAGATAACCTTCGGCCCCTTTGGAATATATTTCATCAAATCACGAAGGTTTTCTCTTATATACTCAAATTCGTTTATTCCAGCATTATCAAGATAGTCCGTATGAAGAATCTGATTAATCAGATCCGCCTGAACCATGATTTCCGGAATGTTTGAGACGCTGGACAATGCAGAAACTTTCGAAATCAGGTCATGCATTCCACGTGAATACTTCTTACCAATCAAATAGGCCAACTCGATGCCGTACATCAGAGCGTCAAAACGTAAAGCAGTTGCATTATCATTTTCCGGTTCAATAAGTGGTGATAATTCCTCTCTCACCACCAAAGTATCTTCATAGGTTAAAGCTGTATAATTCTTTTCGTTCGCATAGGTATCCACATATTTCAAATGCTGGCGAACTGCAAAGTTTTCTCGATTCAGTTCTTTCACCTTTGAAGCCATATGTTCCACCAGTGTATTACGATATGCAATCAATCGTTCCGTCTGATATGCAATATCCTGCAATTTATATGCTATTTCAAATTCAAGTTGGAAAATGGCTCCTTGTAGTGCAATCATATTTGCTGTTGGACGTCCTTTATTCATGCGGAAGAACTCAAAATTTCCACAAAAATCGAAAATATAAAATTTTTCTTTATCTTCGCCATCCAGCAACCCCGGACATAAGCGCGTACCCCTTCCGATCATCTGCCAGAACTTAGCTTTACTCATTACTTTTTTGAAAAATACAAGATTAACCACTTCCGGCACATCAATACCTGTGTCGAGCATATCAACAGAAATAGCAATCTGTGGCATCTTTTTCGGATCTGAAAATTCATCAATGGCACTCTGTGCATAATTCAGATAATTATCAATGACCTTTGCATATCCAACCAGATGCGGATACTCTTTTCCAAAGACTTCATAAATTTTTTCTGCATGATCATGATTTTTCGCAAATATAATGCTCTTACCAATCTTATTTCCATAATCCACTTTAATACCATTAGTCATAAAGATATGCAGAACTTCTTTGATTGTATCCTCATTGAATACCCAATCGTTTAATGCAGAAGAATTGATACTTTCCGGTAACTCCCCATTTTCATCTATGAATTTACTTTCATATTCCTCCTTTTCTTCCTCGGACAATTCATCATATACAATACCCTGATCAATAAACTTCAGAGTAGTTTCCACAGACACAAAATCCACCAGATATCCATCCTTTACAGCCTGTGCAAGCTCGTAACCATATGTTGGAACACCATTTTCCAATTCAAAAATCTCATATGTATTTTTATCAATTTCATCCTTTGGTGTTGCTGTCAGGCCTACCAGAGGAGCATCAAAATAGCTGAAAATGTCCCGATATTTATTGTAAATAGATCTATGAGCTTCATCACAGATTACAAGATCAAAATGCCCACAGGTAAACAATTTTCCATTTTCATCATGAATAGAATCAATGCAGTTCATCATGGTCTGGTAAGTTGAAAATACTCCATGTGCTGTATAGTTGTCCTTCTCCTCACACAAATTGATTACTGATAAATCTGGTAACAAATTTACAAAATTTCGTTTTGCCTGAGTTACAAGAGAATTACGATCAGCCAGGAAAAGAATATTTTTAATCCACCCCTGTTCTAATAATACCTTGCAAAGAGCAATAACCGTTCTTGTTTTACCGGATCCTGTAGCCATAACTAGAAGTGCTTTTCTACGGTTTTTCGTTCCAAAACTGTCACATACTGCCTTGATCGCACCTTCCTGATAATATCTTCCAGCAATATTCTTATCAACAGAAATATACTTCAAACTCGATCTCATTGTTTGCAGATTAAATAGCTTCTCAAGATCTCGTTTAGAATATATAACCGAAATCTTTCTTTCTGGATATTGATTGTCAATGATTCTGGTCTCAAAACCATTCGTCAAAAATACCACAGGTCTTCTTTTCTGTCTTTGTTCAATCAGATCCGCATAAAGCTTTGCCTGTTGACGACCTTTGGAAACATCTACACAAGTACGTTTTGCCTCAATGACAGCAAGGATTTTTCCATCATCTCCTATTAAAACATAATCTGCAAAACCTACCTCAGACTTGTTTGGCATTCCTGGAATCTCATATTCATTGATCCAGTCTTTCCCCTCTATCCATCCGGCATCCTCAAGCATGGAATCGATATATAGTTTTCTTGTTTTATACTCAGACAAATCAAGTGGTTTTGGAACATAGGAATCTTGCTGTTCTTCTCTTCGGGCAGAAAGTTCCTCTTTCAAAGCCATATTTTCTTTAATCAGCGACTGTAAATCTAAATCCTTTTTCTCAAGCTCACTGATTTTCTTCAGTAAGCTCTCTTTCGTATCTGCGGCCTCTTTCTTAGACTGTTTTGCTTTACTGATTCTGTCTTCAATTAATTGTCTGTTAAAAATATGTTCTTCATAAGATACCGAGTAACAACACGCAAGGAAATCAAGAAAAATAGACAGGTTTTCCAGACAAAGCATGGCCTCTGCTCTGCCGAATTTCTTATTATTGTGTGCAACATTATTTCCGCATCTTCGAATGTAATCCATTCGTTTCCAAATATCGTATCCGACAATGTCTCTGAAATCTTCCGCATTCATAAGACTCTGAAGATTATCCTGATACGGCATATCAAGCTGATTTTCAACGGAATACATCCATTTCACAGCAAATTCCATTGCCCTACGGCAGTTGATAACACAAGCCTCAGGGTCTATTAAAACGATTTTTTCTGCTGAGATTGCGACATCAGAAAATGCTGAGAATTTTTCTTCATTTTTTAAATAATCAAAGTTGGTTTGCATACGAACCTCCTTCTTGTATCGAATACAATTTTATAATTATGAAATATGACTGTCTATTTGTTTGGTAACTTTTGATTTGTCGACTTGTTTGACAAAATTGGCAAATTGTTCTTGGAGTTCTATTGGTGGAACTGGTATAACAAGTGTTCCCAGTATTTGTTGATTCAAATTCTGAATATTTGCTCCTCTGCCAGCCATCTTCACTCTCATTGAATCTGTCTTTAGCACTCTTAACAAATACGGAACTATAATCTCATTGTCATATTTTCTATATCTAATACAAAATCCACTAAAGGTTGTTGGAACATCACCTGGATACACAGCTAGACTACGGCCAACCAAAGCCTTGTTACCATTGGAACGTACAAAAACTATATCATCGTCTTTTAACAGATATTCTTCTGAAGGCATTTCATTTAATGAAACTGTTGGAAGTTCTTCTGTATTGTCAATAACAGAAAGATTTTTAAAATCACCAACCCCTAAACAATTAATTTCAATGCCCTTGTCATCATAGTGGAAATTCATTCCATTTTTACACTGCCCCATATCTAATAAAGGCTTTGTCATCCATCCTTTTTCATTAACAACAGGATCGCCAAACATCTCGACAAATCGGGCTTTGATAAGATTATCGAGTTCAACTAACTCCCTTTTTCGAGAATCTATTATAAACTTACATTTATTAAGAATCTCAACAATTTCATTCTGTTTTTTTCTATCTAAAACTGGAACTGGATACTCTGCCACACATTTAGGTTGTGCTCTTGTTAACGATCCTCCTATACCTGTCACTTCACTCGTCATTAATTTCTGAAACCTAAAACTTCTAAAATACCAAGCTAAAAATTCTGCATTATATTCGCTATTCCTTATTACAATCCATTCAGATGAAGCAATGTTTTGTTTATCTGATTCATCAGCCACCACCCAAACTCTATTAATTCTCGGATTAATCTTACAAAGTAAAATGTCATTTTTTTCTACTATCACCTTATTAGATGCAATTTCATTTCCACGCAAATACTCAGGATGTCCAGTTTCATAAATAGGAACACTATACATTTCAAAAACTGTATCTGGTGTTTTTGCCGGATTGATACTTTTATTTTTATATTGATTTATACATTTTAGTTTCGTATACTTCATTTCCATCATCCCTACAAATCCGAATTGGATTTTAGGCGATGAATTTTTGATGAGATGTTTTTACATTTGTTTGATTGACAATCGCATACTGCATGGTTGTATCAATCTGAGAGTGACCCAAAAGCTTTTGTACCTGTTCGATTGGCATACCTTTATCAATTGCTCTTGTTGCCATTGTTCTTCGAAACTTATGAGGGTGTATTTTTTCCATGTTTAGCTTTCTTCCAAGTGTACGGATACGAATTTCCACTCCGCTAATTTTCAATCGCTCATGTGGTGCATCTAATGTGACAAAAAGTGCTGGATTATCATCTTCTCTCTTACGTAAGTAATTTAACAAGTGAAGTTTTGCCTTAGCATCAAAATATACCTTGCGTTCTTTATCACCTTTTCCAAATACAACGCATTCCCTAGCTTCAAAATCAACATCAGATATATTCAAATTTACCAATTCACCAACTCGTATACCTGTAGAATAAAGCAAATCAATCATAGCTAGATCTCGAGGACATTGACAATGATCTCTGAGCAATTCAATAGCCTCATCTGATATAATTTCTTTTACCGGTTGTTTTGTTTTAATTTTGTGAATTCGCTTCATTGGGCTTTTTAGAATATAATCCTCTTCTTCGAGCCACGAAAAGAAACTAGAAATATTTCGTCTCACATTATCCACTGTCACCTTACTACAATCATTGATTTTTTGATAATCAACAAGATATTTTCTGATTTCCTCCGTTGATATTTTTCTCACAGGAGTTTCAATTTTTTGAAGCATTCTAACTACTGTTACATTATAATATTGAATCGTTCTTTCTGAACATCCTTCAATACGTTTTGCATCTAAGAATAGCCGCAAATATTCATTATTTGATATTTCTTCTTTTTGTATCGTGTTTTCCGAAAATGTCTGAAGCAAAACTTCCTGTAATTTCTTCATCTGTGAAATACTCAAATAATCTGCCATCTTGTTAACAATCATTACAATTTTCTCTTCCATGCTGATACCTCTCTTATCGATACCAACATCCTGCACCCATTTTTTTAAATCACCTTTTTTTCTAAGTAACACTCCAACAAATATGATGGATTTTCATAATACATACTACTATTATAATCATCAATCTTATCACTAAGGAAAGAGTTATAAACTTCTATCAATGCATCTATTACATCAATTTTTTCATATTCTGCTACAGCTTTTATCAATCTCTTATATACTTTCCCAATATCCCAATGTGATGGTATCGAGTAATGACATTCTTTTACATTATCAAATGTTCCTGTAACGATTTCTGCTTTTTTAATAAAATCTTCACTTACACGATCTATATTATCACTATGATAAACATCTGCTAACTCGTAAATCTTTGATATATTTTTTTTGTTCAATGCATTGACTACATCTTTTCGTCTATTTTTCGTCATTCTAGCTATATAATCAATTAAGGAGCATGTAAAGAACAGATCATTATCTTTTGTAGATTCTCTTCCTATATTTTTCATGAAAAAACCTCCTCAAAGCCTCTATAGTCCAAACATTCTAAAGCTTCTTTCGTACAGAAATTTATTTGATGCGTCGGATATTTAAATTTTGCCATAATCCAGAACTGATCTCTTGTTATACTTCCATCCATATAATCTGATATGTAATTGTAGATTTGATCATCTGCCATTGCTCCGATTACAATATCGTATGAATGTGTTTTTCCACTTCTACAATCAATGATGAAATCTAACCACTCATCCGTCATTTCTCGAAATTCTTTTATCCGTAGCTTGGAATTCAAACGCACATCATAAATAGATACAATCTTTGTATCATAACGTTTTGCCCATCTCTGCGCCTGCTCTTTTATGATGGTACAATAAAATCCTTTACCAAAGTCCTTTGTGTTTCTTCCGATTCTAATTTCTGGACTTTTAACGGGAGTATACCCACCATGATAAACTGTCATTATTGCCACTAACACACACTCCCCTCATTATCCAAAATATTTTTGCATCAAACTATCAAAAAGCAATTGCGATTTATCTAAAGCAGCTTGGATTGCAACTTTTGATTTATCGACTTGTTTAACGAAGTCAGAAAACTCATCTTGCTGCTCTCTCTTTGTAATTGGAATTTTAAATGCTTTAATCATACCCAAATTAAGATTCTTCTGACGGACACCTCTCCTTTGCGATAAAAAATGTTCTTTCATCATCTGCAATTCATAATATAACCAAATAATATTTACCTCATCGTTTGGGGTTATACATGCGCACGCTTGATTCGACGCTGAATCCTCCTTCAAAATTCCCATCTTGAATGCTGCTGTATCATACATCCCAATTAGTAAACTTCCTGCTTTAAATAATTTTGTAGCACTCTTTTCGATTGCTTCTTCAGTTATTTTTTCAACAGAACCTTCGAGAAAAAGTGTATTTAATTCGCCTGCTGAATACCAATCTATATTGCCTTTAAAATACTCTGGTACTGTTCTAGAAGGCGTACCACCACTTGCCCAACTACCTAACTCATTAAGATTTCTAATCGGAAGATCATTCGTATTATAAACTGGATCACCAAACATCTCGACAAATCGGGCTTTGATAAGTTCGTCGCCCTTCTGTAGTTCTTGTTTTCGAAGCTGTATGATTCTCCAAACTTTTTCAAGATTTTCCACAGCTTGCATTTGCTGATTCATATCAGGAACATTTATTTCTATACCAGAAACAATCTGCTTCGATATTTCTTTAAAAGTAGCTCCACGTCCCAAAGAATTAAGATATGCAGTATTTCCTTTTAGGAACCAATACAAATATCGGTTATTTATTTTTTTCGTACAAATCAGGTTCTTAAATCCTTGATTACAATACATCTCACATCCAGCGATTGCGACCTTTCCTATAGGTGCTCGCGAAGAAAGAATAACGGTTCCTTTCGGTAAAGGAGTAAGTCCTGTTTTCTTTATTCCCAACTCAGTTAACTTGCGAACGCTGTCTGTAATTATATATGAATCTTCACTAATCTCTGCTGGTGTTATCCATTTCAATTCTCCACCCCAGTATTCTGCTATACCAGTCTTTGGAGTACTTCCAGATACAATTTCACAGATTTCTCCAAGTTTATATTTTGTCATCTATATCATCCCTACAAATCCGAATTTATAATCCTAATAATTGTTCCAACGCATCCATCTCCTCGCTAATCTTCATTTCCAATTCCCGAAGATCTGTCATAATTTCCTGACTTGATGGATACTCAATCGGTACGTATTCTACTTCCTTATATTTGTTGATACTAAGGTCGTAACCATTATCCGCAATTTCCTGTTTTGTGACAAAGAAGCTCTGTTCTGTTCGTTTCCTATCAACTTCTTTATCAAGATTTCTAAAGCGCTCTATAATATCAGGAATATCGTTTTCCTTTGTTTCACTGCGTTTGTCGTCCAAACTGAAGCCATCCGCTTTCATGTCATAAAACCATACATTGTCTGTTCCACCATGACCTGTTTTTGTAAAGATTAAAATCGCTGTTGAAACTCCTGCATATGGTTTAAACACGCCTGAAGGCATGGAAATAACCGCTTCTAATCTGTTTTCTTCCACAATCGCCTTACGAATGTCCTTATGTGCTTTGGATGATCCAAATAATACTCCATCCGGTACAATACAAGCACAACGTCCACCTACTTTAAGCATGCGAACAAATAATGCAAGGAACAATAACTCTGTCTTCTTGGTCTTACAAACTTTTAAAAGATCCGCACTTACTGTATCGTAATCCAAGCTGCCCTTAAAAGGAGGATTAGCGAGAATCAGACTATATTTTTCCTTATCTGGATTTTGATCAGACAAACTATCTCGATACTCGATGTATGGATTGTCTACACCATGGGTCATCATGTTCATGGCACCAATTCGAAGCATCGTTCTATCCATATCAAAACCATGGAACATGTGATTCATATAGTGATTCTTGTTTTGTTTATTGAAGAATACTTCTTCTTTTTTTGTCTCTTTTAAGTACTCACTTGCAGATACAAGGAATCCAGACGTACCACAAGCTGGATCGCAGATGATTTCATTTACTTTTGGATCCATCATTTCGACCATCATACGAATAATGTGCCTCGGTGTGCGGAACTGTCCATTCACTCCTGCTGTTGCCAGCTTGGAAAGAAGATACTCATACACATCTCCTCTTGTATCAGCGGATTTCAACTGCGCCATTTGCTCATAAATAGAATCCATAGCTGTAACAATCTTATCCAACATCAGCGGTGTTGGGATCTTAAAGATTGCATCTCCCATGTATTTTGAGTAAGCACTATCCTTATCACCATGAAGGTTTTTAATAAAAGGAAATACCCATTCCTGCATTGTGCTATACATTTTAGCAGCAGGAAAATCATGGAATACACTCCATTTTAACTGATTTCCTTCAATTGTACGTTCTCCTATCTGAACCTCATCAGCAAAGACACTTTTATGCGGGAGCCCTAACATTGCAGCTTCCTTTGCATGAAGATTGTCCGCATCATCTAAATCACGTATAAACATCAGATATGTCATCTGCTCTATTACGTCTAATGGATTGGTCAATCCACCAGTCCAGAAGATTTCCCATAATCCGTCAATTTTACTTTTTAATTCGCCTGTAATCATATTAATCGTTCTCCCTGTTCCATACGTATGAAGTGTATCTTCCACCACCAATTTTAATTATCTCGTTATTCTTAAGCAGTTCGTTCAGTGTTCGCTGCACAGTTGTCTGGCTGATACCTGGACACTGTTTCATTATTTCTGCCTTGGTAATCTTACCTAATGTACCTTTGATTATCTCCCTGATACGGTCAGGTTTTGACATTGCTTTATTGGTCAGAAGTGCTGCTCGATCTGTAAAATCTCTGTATGCAGCAACAATGATTCCCAGCACATATTTCACAAATGGCTCGTAATCATTTTCCTCTTCGTGCCAATTGTAAGAACTTTCCTGGAGAGCTTCGTAATAACTTTCTTTTGTATCTGATATCAGTTTTTCAATACTTATATACTGTCCAACGTTATACCCGCACTGATAAAGTGCTAACAATGTAAGTAATCTACTCATACGACCATTTCCGTCAGAAAATGGATGGATGCATAAGAAATTCAGTACAAACATAGGAATTAAAATCAACGGATCCATCGTGTGTTTATTCATTGCTGCATTGAAAGCATCACACAAATTATTAACTGCTTCTGGTGTTTCCCAGGATGGAACCGGCTCAAACCGTACTCTTCTTGTCCCATCGGGCAGTTCTTCTGCGATCACATTATCAGCTGCCTTGAAATTACCCCCTACATTACTACCACTGAATTTGTACAAATCTCTATGCAACTGAAGAATCATATTTGATCTGATTGGAATATATTCATAACTCTCATGTATCGTTGCAAGGACATCTCTATAACCAGCAATTTCTTTTTCACTTCCGGTCTTTGGCATTGTTTTCTCTTTGACAATCATCTTCAAACGGTCATCCGTTGTAATAATTCCTTCAATCCTGTTTGATGCCTCTGTACTTTGGATTTTAGCAATTTCAACTAATTCCGCTAAAATTTCTTTCTGCGATTCCACATCGGAATGGAATCCTTTAAACTCGTGAATTTGAGTCAAATATGCAACGATTTCAGGAGTAAGTAATTTATTGTATTCTTTTTCAAAATCAAAATACCTCATTCATATCCCTCATTCTGATTTTCAATGCTTTTGTGAATTACTCGGCAACTAAGTTACCAGCATATCTAAATAGTATTTTACCATCCAATTACACTTTTATCAATTTATTTTAGTCATTTTTATTTGTTTTGACTAAATTAACTTTCATTGTGACAATAATAGAACTATTCATACCAACACCTCGCACTTCCCCTGTGCAGTCAAACAGCTATCTGCCAGATTATCAACTGCAAAAATCAAACATCTCCCTGCAAATCATTTTCCCGCAAGTTGTTTTGAAAATACTTTCATAAGCTTTTAAAGCAACTTCTTTCGATAAACCATCCTCCATAATATTAACCAGGAAATCAGCCTCTACCAATATCTGATAATCAATTTCATCAATATTATTATATGTATGGTGATGTGCAATCAAATACTGGACACGATCAGATACATCCTGATCAAAGCCTAATTCTTTGAGCATCTTTTCTGCAATTGCAGGACCTTCTTTTTCTTGTAATTTTCCATTGCAGTTTCCATATTTTTCTTCGCAGAAATGAATTCCAATATCATGTGTTAAAGCTGCTGCTTCAATGATAAACAAGCATTCCTTATCTACATTTTCTGTTTCTGCGATCAATTTTGCATAACTATGTACTTTACAAAAATGTTGAATCCTCTTTGCATCTCCTTTGTATAATTCAATCATTGCCAAATGTAATTTATTTATCATTTTAATGCTTCCTCCTCTTGCACTATAGAATAGCTTTTGAATTGATTCTCTATTTTCCGTGACATATGTCACATTTTTATTCCTGAATCTGTGTCATTAGAAACGGTCAATTCAAAATGTTTTCTATTTGTTTTTAGATAGCCTTCTTTTTGTAACTTTGATATCTCTGTAGACATTGCCGCACGATCTATACAAAGATAATCTGCCAGCTGCTGCCGGTCAAAAGGAATATCAAAAGATAACGACGAATGTCTGATAGATTCTGCTGACAGATACGACAATAGTTTATCTCTGGTTGTTCGTTTCCCGACATGGGTGATCTTATCGTTCAGGATCAGTATCTTATTCGCCAGGACACTGACAAGGTTACGGATCAGTTTCTGATGATGTTCGCATGCCGTCGGGCATGAAACAAGAAGTCTCTGGACATTCAGGGAAATAATTTCACAATCCTCATCTGCTATCACACTGATATTTAAAACAGCTCCCGGGCTTGCTGCATATGGCTCACCAAAGAAATCACCGGTATGGTATTTTGACAGAATATTTCGATGTCCCCAGAGATCTTCCTGAATCACAAGAACACAGCCTGACAGCACAAGTCCCATTGCCTCGGTAGAATCTCCCGCTCTGAAAATATAAGAATTTCGTTCTTTGGAAGTTATTGTTGCATTTACACAATGCAATATGGATAATATCTCGTTATCTGTAAGGCCTTTGAAGAATGGACTGTTTCTTAGAATAGGCAAATATTTTTTCAAAATCGTTCCTCCTGTTGGAAATCAAACATACAAGTTGTATTTATTATACTATGATTCTAGCAGAAACAAAAGTGAAATGTTATAAATGGAGGGTAAAAATGATAAGAAAGATTATTCGAATCGATAAAGAAAAATGTAATGGATGCGGTGTCTGTGCGGATGCCTGTCATGAAGGTGCCATTGACATCATTAACGGAAAAGCAGAATTGGTGAGAGAACATTTCTGTGACGGACTTGGTGATTGTCTCCCGGAATGTCCGACAGGTGCCATTTCTTTTGAAGAAAGGGAAGCTCCTGCATATGACGAAGAAGCCGTAAAAGAAGCACAGAAAAAAATAGTTGCTCAAAATCAGGCAATATCCTCTCACTCCGGCTGTCCGGGATCTAAAATCATGCAGATTCGGCGGACAGAAACACCTGAGTCTGTAAAACCATCTTCAACCGTAGATTCTGTATCAAAACTTCAGAACTGGCCAGTCCAGATTAAACTTGCACCAGTCAGTGCACCATATTTTGACGGTGCAAAGCTTTTAATCGCAGCTGATTGCACTGCTTACGCTTATGCAAGTTTTCATAAGGATTTTATTCAGAATAAGGTGACATTAATCGGCTGTCCTAAATTAGATCAGGTGGATTATAGTGAGAAATTAACTGCAATCATTCAAAATAACAACATCCAAAGCGTAACGATCGTAAGGATGGAAGTTCCTTGCTGTGGTGGTCTGGAGATGGCAGCAAAAAAGGCTCTTCAAAATAGTGGAAAATTCTTACCATGGCAGGTTATAACAATAGGTATTGATGGGAAAACTATAGAATAAAAAAGGAGAATGCAATAATGGATAAGAAAATGTTTTGTTTTCAGTGTGAACAGACAGTCGGATGTACCGGTTGCACAGGAAATGCCGGCGCCTGTGGGAAAAAAGCAGATACAGCCAGATTACAGGATGAACTGACAGGTGCGTTGATCAGCCTTGCAAGAGCTGTTGACGGTTCAACTGCTATTTCTAAAAGAACCGGGCAAATCATAATTGAAGGATTGTTTACTACAGTTACAAATGTGAATTTTGACGATGCATCAATTGAAAACATGATACAAAAAGTCAGAGCTGAAAAAGAAAGACTGGTTCCTGACTGCAGCAAATGTCAGTCACCATGCGGTAAAACAGATGAATACGATATGCAACAACTGTGGGATGCCAACGAAGATATCCGTTCTCTGAAGTCTCTTATTCTTTTCGGGATTCGTGGGATGGCGGCCTATGCCTATCATGCAAATGTTCTGAATTATGAAGATGCCGAGGTGAATCGATTCTTCTGCGAAGCATTGTTTATGATTGGTTATGGAGAGAGTGTGGAAACTCTGCTTCCCACAGTGCTCAAAGTAGGAGAAATCAATCTGAAGTGTATGGCACTTCTTGACAAGGCAAATACAGAAACCTATGGAATACCAGAACCAACCGATGTGACACTTACAATAGAAAAGGGGCCTTTTATTGTCGTGACCGGACATGATCTGAGAGACCTGCAGCTTTTGCTTGAACAAACAGAGGGAAAAGGAATCAACATCTATACTCATGGTGAAATGCTCCCTGCCCATGCATATCCGTTCTTAAAAAAATTCTCTCATTTAAAAGGGAATTTTGGAACCGCATGGCAGAATCAGCAGAAAGAGTTCGATCATCTTCCAGCTCCGATTCTCTACACTACCAACTGTCTGATGCCGCCAAAAAGCAGCTATGCTGACAGAGTATTTACAACAGAAGTGGTTGCTTTCCCAGGTGCTGTTCATATCGATGAAAAGAAAGATTTTACGCCGGTTATTGAAAAGGCACTGGAACTGGGTGGTTACAAGGAAGATCAGATACTCACAGGCATCAATGGCGGTACAAAAGTGACAACCGGTTTTGGTCATGCGGCTATCCTGTCTCATGCAGGTACTATAGTAGAAGCTGTAAAATCAGGAGCAATCCGTCATTTCTTCCTGGTTGCCGGCTGTGATGGTGCCAAACCGGGCCGAAACTATTACACAGAATTCGTAAAACAGACACCTTCTGACAGTATTGTCCTCACCCTGGCATGTGGAAAATTTCGTTTTAATGATCTTGAGCTGGGAGAAATCGGTGGTCTGCCACGGCTGATGGATATGGGGCAGTGCAATGATGCTTATGGTGCGATTCAGGTTGCTGTGGCACTTGCAGATGCATTTGGATGTTCCGTAAATGAACTTCCACTCTCCTTTGTTCTCTCCTGGTACGAACAGAAGGCTGTCTGCATCTTGTTAACACTTCTGCATTTAGGTATCAAAAACATTCGTCTTGGTCCTTCTCTTCCGGCGTTTTTGTCTCCTAATATTCTGAATTTTCTAGTGGAGAATTATGGCATTGCACCTATTACCACACCGGAAGAAGACATTAAAGCACTGATGAACCATAGCAAATAAAGTTTTAACGGTTCAGCACCTTTACAGTTGCATAAGCTTTCGAGTTATCTATAAATTCAACAAAGCCGATGCGGGATTCAAAATCCTCCACCGGCTTTATTGATTGTAATCCCCGAAGTGAAAACGATCTTATAATATGTACTCCATTTGTCTTTCTTTTGTTCGCATTCCCATTTTTTCATAAAATTTCTCAGCAGGAGTATTTCCTGCCCATACATTTAATGTTACTTCATAACATCCCAGCTGTTTCGCTTCACTTTTTACATATTCAAACAGACTTTCGCCAATATGCTGGCCTCGAGCCTCTTGATCGACACATAGATCATCAATAAAAAGAGACTTAAACTGCACCATATTATTTGAAAAGGGCTGCTCCTGTAATTGACAAAATGCATACCCCCTGCAAACATCATTCTCATCTACTGCAACATATATCGGCTTTTCTTTATTTTTCAGAAGCCCTGCCAATTCATCTATAGTATATTTTGTCGTACCCGGAATAAAAATATCAGGTCTTATGTCTGCATGAATTTGTAATACCTGTTTTAATAGCTCTAAAATTCTTGGAATATCTTTTTCTTCTGCTTTTCTGATAATCATTTTTACTCTCCCATTATCATATTTGTTTTCTCCATCTACTTGTGAAAAAACAACGTCAATCTATTGTCCAGTATACCACATCACTGTTAAGAATACCATTCTTCCTATATGAATAAAAACGTACTTTTTCAGATTTCAAATATACACTTCCTTCCAAATATGATACGATATATTCAACAAATTACATTTTAAGGAGATTTTATATGAAAGCCTATGAACGTTTACTAAAATATGCAGTTATAAAAACACCTTCTGATGAAACCAGCACTTCAATACCTTCTTCTGCATGCCAGTTTGATCTGGCTAATCTTTTAAAGAAAGAAATGGAAGAACTTGTGGTTTCAAATATTCAGCTGACTGATAATTGTTTCCTCTACGGGAAACTTCCCGCAACAAAAGGATATGAGAATGCACCTGCTATTGGCTTTATCGCACATATGGACACTGTAGCCGATTACTGTGAGCAGCCAATTCGTCCGATTATCACAGAACATTATGATGGTAAAGAACTTGCTCTTGGCAATAGTGGGTTAATTTTAAGCCCGGAAATGTTCCCGCATTTGGAATCATTAAAGGGACATACACTTATTGCCACAGATGGAAATACGATCTTAGGAGCTGATGACAAAGCCGGAATTGCAGAAATCCTGACTATGGTTGAACATCTGCAGATGGAATCCATTCCTCATGGTCCGATTTGTATCGCCTTTACTCCTGATGAAGAAATCGGTACCGGTGCTTCTCATTTTGATGTGGAGTTGTTTGGCGCAGATTTTGCCTATACATTGGACGGTTCTACAGAGGGTGAACTGGAGTATGAGAACTTTAATGCATGCAGTGCTTCTTTTGATATTCATGGGGTAAGTGTGCATCCGGGCTCTGCCAAAGATACAATGGTCAATGCATGCCTTCTTGCTATGGAAATCAACAATCTTCTACCTTCAAACGAGATTCCACGCGATACAGAAGGATATGAAGGTTTCTATCATTTGATACATATGAGTGGAGATTGTGGACATGCTACTCTAAATTATATCGTCCGAGACCATGACACAGACAATTTTCAACGCAGAAAAGACAAACTCGCTGATATCACTAACGAGTTGAATAAAAAATGGGGAGAAAATACAGTTGAACTGCATATAAAAGATCAGTACTTTAATATGAAAAATATTATTGAAGAACATATGCACCTGATCGATAATGCAAAGCTTGCCTGTGAAAGAACCGGACTCACTCCAATTGTCTCACCGATCCGAGGCGGTACTGACGGATGCCAGCTGAGTTTTCGTGGTCTTCCATGCCCGGATATTGGTACAGGAGGTCATGGATATCATGGCCCTTATGAACACATTTCTGTTCAGAGTATGGATAAAGTAGTTGATATGATGATTGAACTTGTAAAGATATATTCTACATTTTCAGTATAATGGTGAATCCGATTTATAGGTTCTAGATGTAAAAAGCACAAGGGATAATTGATGTCCATCTTGTGCTTTTTACTTTAGCAATTTATTTCTCTTTTAACTTTTACACTCTATTTTATACATGCAGATTTTTCTGCATCTCTTCTTTAAATTCTCTTCCCTTGAACAAAATCACTGCTACAAGGAATAAGAAACACGTCAATGCTCCAAACATACTCACTGTTGGATTTTTCACCACCCCGCATAAAAGCAAGATTACCGGAAGGATTAATCCATATCCAGCGGCCATAATTTCATAAATAAGATACTCTCGCACCGGACTTTTCTGCACTTTAGCAATTACAAACATTGCTGCAAGTGTAGATACACTCATGATCGGCAACACAAGATCTACAGACCAGCTGTGCCATCCGGTCAGTGCATCCCATATAAAACAGATGATTGTACCGATAATAAGCTGCCACATCGCATTTTTTAGCAGATTATGACGTTTGAAAAATCCGATTGACGAGGCAATCCACATCGTCACAACGCCTCCTGCTGTAAATAAAGTCCATCGAATTCTTGGGTGGAAATTCAAATCCGTAACAAGCATTGCCGCAACAATCGCAATGCACAGAAAGCTATAGATCTTATAGACTTTCATTTCCTGTTCGCTTGGCTTACCTGTCTTTGGAAATTCAGGCTTTACCTTTTCAGATGTGATTCCCTGTTCTTTTAACAAGCGATAAAAGTTGCGTTCAATGTTCACTGTGTCGTATCTGGATGTAAATGCAAATGATAATTTATCCTGGAAGGAACACAAACATAATTCAAGCTTCGGGGTATTTGTATATACGCCAAATCGTTCGATATAAGGTACATAACTTGCAGGCATTTTAACTGCGCTCATATTAGAAAAGATTGCTGTTGTATTCTTCTCCGAATATTTTGCGCCTGCCTGAATACAAAGGTTTTTAAGTTCCAATGGCGCAAGTCTCAAAATCGGATGCAATTCCAGTGCTAGTAACTCGCTGATGTGTGCTGACATTTTTTCTTTCGTTAATTCTGTCTCAAAAAATTCTTTCGTATATTTCAGAACTGCTTCAAAGCTTTGATCCTGTGTTGTAAAATTATATCCCGGTTCAATCCAGTTAAAAAAATTCAACATCGATGAAGACGGGAAAAACTTTCTTAGGTTAACCGGAACCATTAACACAACCGGCTTTTTCTTCTGCATCTTAGACATTTCTTCGTTTATTGCCATCATAAATAATGCTGTCAAAAAGATCGTCATGGATACTCCGAGTTCTCTGCTTCGCTTTAATACTGCCTGTACTGAGACAACAGATTCATGGACATGCAGATGATTTCCATCTTTCTTTTTCCTTCGTATCTGAAAAGCATTTAGTTTTCTTTTTTTCGGTCGTTTTTGATTTTTTGAATAATATTTTAAGAAACTGTCATCTTCCTGATCTTGTACAGTCATATCTTCCGGCAGTAATGTAATCTGTTCTAATCCTTCTTCTTTATGCACAAGGTATAAATAATTCTTTACCAGTTCTTTTAAGAATTCTGTTGCCCCTGTACCGTCTGTCAACACATGAAACACTTCAAAATTGATTCGTTTTTTATAATAAGTTACTTCAAATAGTAGGGTCTTCTTATCTCTTATATAGAGTCTGCTGCATGGCTCTTTATATTCTTCTTTAACAATCGGCTGTAGATTACACGGTTCAAGATAATGCCAAAATAATCCCTTACGAAGTACCATTAAAAACGTAGGAAATGTTTCTATCGTCTGATTCAGTGCTTCCTGTAAAGCTTTAGGATTTACTTCTTCTTTTAATTCACAGTAAAATCGAAATACTCTTGTATCTTTTTTGTTACTGGCAGCAGAATACAATTTCGCTGCGTTGTCTAATTTCCTCCAGCGTGCGTTTTTCTTACTCACTGTGTTTCCCCTTTCAAAAATTCATTAATATAGGTGAAACTTTCCTGTACATGAAGCTGCTTGATCCCCAACGCGAAGTATCCATGTAATGCATCTTTAATCCGATGTATCTCCACATGATTTCCAGCCTCTTTCAAGCGTTCCCCATACGCTTCCCCTTCATCTCGAAGTGGATCAAATTCACATGTAAGGATCAATGTATCCGGCTGATTCGTTAAATCTTCAGCTATATATGGTGCAAAATAAGGATTCTTCTTATCCTCCTCATTTCTCGCATAAAGATCAATATAATCCTGCATTTTTCCGGCCGTCAAAAGATAATCGGATCCATTTTCCTTAACAGATACAAATGGTGAATTTTCTGTATAATCATTATAGGTAGCCGGATAGATTAGAATCTGTCTGTTTGGCATGAATTCTCCGCGGTCTCTTGCCATCAAAGATAATGCTGCGCAGAGATTTCCCCCGGCACTGTCTCCGATCAAAGTAATGTTTTCTGGTCTTATATTTAACATAAAATCTCCAGAATATACCGCTTTTGCAACAGCATAACAATCTTCCAGACCTGCCGGGAATTTATCTTCCGGTGCCAGTCTGTATTCAACTGCAACTACATATTGTCCGGTTGCATTCGCAAGCTGAGCGCAAATTCTTTCATAATTATCAATACTTTCTGTAACCCATCCACCGCCATGTATGAACAAAAGCAATTTTTTATCCTGAATATCATGCTTCTTTTCTTCACTTTCTCGAAAGCTTTTCTCGCTTGGAAAAAATATTCGAATCGGAACTGCATGACTTCCGTTATATATTTTCTCGTCTACTTTCTTATAAAAAATCTTCATTGGATCCAGTCGTTTTAAATCCGCCATATGACGAAATGCTTCCACTTCTACTCCATCAAAAGATAATGCTTTCAAAATTTTCTTTGCTGTCTGATTGATCAATAGTACATTCTCCTTATATCCGTTCTTATGTCTGTAAAAGACTACGAGTCCATTATATCATAAAGTGCTCTGAAAAATAAATTTAATGTTGAAAAAAGCACCAGCCAACTGAATGACTGATGCTTCTGACATCAAGATACTTTATTTGTAACTGTTCAGAGCCAAGCAAAATTTCAAAAACGGTCTAAAATGCTTGCATTTTTTAGACCGTTTTTGAAATTTTATTTGGCGGATACGCCACACCTCCGAAATGCGTAGCATTTTGGAGGTTGGCTCTGAACAGTTACCTTTATTTTTTATAAACTGTGCTGCCTTTTGCAATCACTTCAACAAGCTGAAGTTCCTGATCAAGAATACAAAGATCCGCATCATAGCCTTCTTCAATCTTACCTTTTCCTTTGAGGCGGAGAATCTCTGCCGGATTAGATGTAATCGTAGAAATAGCTATTTCTAATGGAATTTTTGTTTTGAATACACATTCCTTTACTTCTTTCAGAAGGCAGCTGGACTGTCCAACGCCCATTCCAAGGAATTCACCATCACTACTGTACATCGGAAGGCTTCCCTGTCCATCGGAGGAAATTGTCATACGATCAGGATTTACTCCTGCATCCAACATACGTTTGATACCATTGCATACACGTACTTCATCACAGATAGTTTCCCAATAGTCAATATCTTCATTTCCGGTAAAATCTACTGCTCCACCCTTCAGTGCATACTCAATTGACTTACAGAAAAGCATCTCATTCCGGTTGATATGTGTTGGAAGTATTTGAGAAGCCGGTATCTCTGTTTCATCTACCACCCGTTCAATAAGATCTAAGCATCTCGGACTGTCGCCAAGATGAACATTTACAATACCAGCTTTCCCGGAAAGAACGCCACCAAGTCTTGTATCAGCAACGACACGTGCAAATTCTTCAAAAGTCGGCTGTGAAGAACGGTGATCAGAAATTGCGATTTCTCCTGTTCCAACAATTTCCTGAATCATCATAATGTCTTTTACAATACTGTCCGTCAGTGTGCGGACCGGAATCTGATAACTACCTGTATAGCAATATGCAGACATCCCCTGCTCATTCAAGCCTTTTGTCTTTGCAACCAGTGCACACATATCACGACCGATTCCATCTGTTCCAAGGCAGCCAACAACTGTTGTTACTCCAAACTTCGTAAGTCCTTCTATAGTTGCTTCTGGAGTACGGTTGGCGAATCCACCTTCGCCACCGCCTCCGAGTACATGAACATGACTATCAATGAATCCCGGAGTTAAAAGTAACCCCTCTCCATCGATCACTTCTGCATCAGAAAGAAATCCGTCTGCTGACATAGAACCTGCATCTTTAATCTTGACAATCTTGTCATTGATCGTCAATACATCTTTTTTCCCCAGATGCTGTGGGGCATAAACATCAATACTCTGAATTAATTTCATCTTAAATCACTTTCAATTATCAAATGCCTGTTTTAGAATCCAATTCCGACAGCGATCAGAACTGTAATAATTGCACCAATCATCAATACACCGAGGAATTTCCACATGAATTTGATCCAGTTAGACCACTCGATCTTAGCAATTGCAAGAGATCCAATCAGACATCCTGATGTAGGAACGATCAGATTTGTAAATGCATCACCAAGCTGGAATGCAACTACAGCTGTCTGACGTGATACACCTAACAGGTCTGACAGTGGAGCCATAATCGGCATTGTGATCGCAGCCTGTCCTGTTCCGGATACAACGAAAAAGTTGAATACGGACTGGAACAGATACATAAGTACTGCTGCAACTGCTCCGGATACTCCTGACAGTGCATTTGAAATATTATACATAATTGTGTTGATAACTGTAGGTGTAGTCGGATCAGATCCACCAAGAACCTGCATGATACCCTGAGCCATAGCAACAACAAGTGCTGCACCGATCAGATCTTTTGCTCCATCTTTGAAAGAAGTTGCAATATCATTCAATCTCATATCGTTCAGCTTAAAGATAACTCCGATCACACCGGAAACAATTCCCATAATAAAGAACTGTGTCGCGATCTCTGGCATGTAATATCCCTGAGTCATAACTCCCCAGATCACCCAGACTACGGTAGCAGCCAGTGTCAGAAGAACTAAAATGTGTCCAAGACCAAAGGAATGTCCTTCGTCAATACCTGTTTTTTCGTTCTGTTCACGGAAATACGCATCCGTCTCATATGCGATTGAGATTGTCGGAGCCTTTTTAACCTTTGACGCATAGAACATCGTCATTCCACAGCCAAGAGCTGTAAATACAACCCACATTACCATACGGAATCCTGCTCCTGAGAATACGTCAATCCCTGCAATACCCTGTGCAATACCTACAGAGAATGGATTCATCCAGGATGAACCGAAACCAATCTGTGTTGCAACATAAGTAACAAGAACTGCAATAACGGAGTCATATCCAACTGCTACAAATAATGGACAAAGAATCATAGTAAATGGAAGTGCTTCTTCTCCCATTCCGAAAACTGCTCCACCAAGAGAAAACAGTACGAAAAGTACTGGAATCAACAGTTTTTCGGCTCCCTTTGCCTTACGGATCAATCCAATCAATCCGGATTCAATCGCACCGGTACGGATCATGATACCAAATGCACCACCTACTACCATAAGGAATGCGATAATCTCGATCGCAGAACTACTTACGATTCCGTTATACATATAATTGAAGAATCCTGTTCCGCCATCTCCGCTAAAGAGTGCTACTCCTTCTGTTACTACATTTCCTGCATCATCTGTCAGATACT
>OFMK01000773.1_pt1 | contig 29268 bp, 23 predicted proteins | sample 1541781 | NCBI WGS metagenome assembly OFMK01 (sample SAMN04209250, study PRJEB22552) | human gut metagenome | biome: gut; material: feces | host: Homo sapiens | place: USA: Oklahoma
CTGTGAATGCCAATATCATAGTGATGGAGCATCCCACAAAAGAATACCCTTTGCTGAATTCCAAAACTACGTTTTATGTTTGCAGGGATCATCAGTGCTTTCCGCCGATGAATCAGCTGAATTTATAATACAATAGAATCTCCGGCTTGTGAAATGCCGGAGATTCGGTTGATTTTTATGTCATTGCGGCTCCGTCTACAGATAAGATTACTCCGGTTACATAAGATGCCATGTCGCTTGCAAGATATAAAAACGCATTGGCGATATCCTCCGGTTCTCCGATTCTGCGCAGCGGGATGGATTGAATTAACGGATCAATGATTTCTTTTGGAACAGCCTGCATCATATCCGTATTTGTAATTCCCGGGGCAACTGCATTGACGCGAATATGATCTGGGCCCAGCTCCCTTGCAAGAGATTTTGTAAGACCATTTACGGCAAATTTTGATGCCGGATATCCAACTCCTGAAGGCTGACCGTAAATACTGACCATAGAGCTGGTGTTGAGAATGACACCGCTTTTTTGTGCTTTCATAATTCTGGCGGCAGCCTGTGCACATATAAAAACAGAGTTGACATTCAAGTCAAGAATTTTTTTAAACTGAGATGGTTCATAATCATAAATAGATTCTCTGGCAGAGATTCCGGCATTATTGACCAAGATATCCAGAGAGCCAAAGGTTTTTTTCACTGTTTTCATGGCTTCTTCTACAGATTTTGGATCATTTAAATCCGGAGAGAGTGCGAGAAGTTTCGCTTCTGGATACGATGCTGCCAATTGGTGATAGGCTTTTTGCGCTGTCTCAGGTCTGGAACCGCAGATGGCAACGCAGGCGCCATTTTGAAGAAATTTTTCAGCAATGGCGTATCCAATTCCTCTGGTTGATCCCGTTATCATTGCGCATTTGTCTTTTAAAAGCATAAGACTCCTTTCTGTGAGGTGTTTGGTTAGATTCTAAAACTATTATAAACAAAAATCGAAGGAAAAGCTACTGCATTCTTTTTGTCATAAAAATGGGAAAAATTACTTCTTGAGTCAGAACGTTTGTTCTTGTACTATGTTTTTGGGAGGTGAGTTTATTGAAAAGAAACAGATCTTATCTTTGCATTGATTTAAAATCCTTTTATGCCTCTGTGGAATGCCGGGAGCGGGGATTAAATCCAGAAAAAACAAATCTTGTTGTGGCAGATCCCAAACGGTCATTACAGACACTTTGTCTTGCCGTTTCCCCTGCGATGAAGAGGCTGGGAGTTCCCGGCAGGTGCAGAGTTTTTCAAATTCCCGATAACATCCAATATATTATGGCTCCGCCGAGAATGGCGCTTTACATAAAATATTCTGCTGAGATTTATGGAATCTATTTGAACTATATTTCCAAAGAAGATATACATGTTTATTCCATTGACGAAGTATTTATGGACGTAACCGATTATCTTTCTATGTATCGGATGTCTCCGGAAGAACTGGGAAGATTGATCCAAAAAGATATTTATGATTCCAAGGGAATCATTGCATCGGTAGGTGTCGGCAGTAACCTCTATCTTGCCAAAATTGCAATGGATCTTATTGCAAAACACACCGAGAGTTCAATCGGAAGTCTGGACGAAGAATCTTATCGAAAGCGGATGTGGGACCACAGACCTCTGACAGATTTCTGGCGCATTGGAGAGGGAACGGCAAGAAAATTGAATGCTGTCGGTATTATGACAATGAGAGATCTTACCTGTGCAGATGAAAAAATGCTGTATCGTCTGTTTGGGATTGATGCAGAATTGCTGATTGATCATGCGTGGGGCAGGGAATCTGTGACCATGGCTGACATTAAAGCGTATGCGCCGAAAACGAATTCTATTTCCAGCAGTCAGATACTTCCATGTAATTATACCTTTGAACATGCCCGTCTGATTGTGAAGGAAATGGCAGATACGCTTTGTCTGGAATTGGTGGAAAAACATCTGGCGGCAGATGCTCTGACACTGCATGTGGCGTACAGCAGACAATTCCCCAAAAAACCTGCTCATGGAACTGCCACAATGAATGTTCCAACCAATTCTTCAAAACAAATGATTCAGGCAGTTTCCGATCTCTATGAGCAACTGGTTGATCAGCACACGCCGATACGCCGGATTCATCTCACATATCTTCGCCTTTCGCAAAAGGAGTACCAGCAATACGATATATTTACAGACCCTGCGGAAGCTGAGAAGGAACAGCGACTGCAGGAAGCTGTATTAAAAATGAAAAAGAAATATGGGAAAAATGCGCTCTTAAAAGGAATGAACCTTCAAAAATATGCAACTGGAATGGAAAGGAATCAGCAAATTGGAGGACACAGCAGTGGGGAATAAAAAACGTATGCACCAACGGCAGAGAGCAAAGCAATTTATACCGTTTGCTGCGCTAAAGGGGTATCAGGAAGCTCTCAGAAACCAGGAACTGGCTCATGCTCTGAACGCAGATATGCCGTCAGAGTATGTATGGGATTGGGATTGTAAGTTGAAACGGATTCCCGAAACACTCCCATCTTTCAAAATATGAAAGGATTTTCTCATTGAAAATACATTTTTTATGTATTAAAATGGGAAAATGGAAGGAGAGAGGATTGATGCAAAAGAATTTAACTTCGGGAAGTGTGTTTCAAAATATTGTTTACTTTTCTCTGCCGTTCCTATTGTCGTATTTTTTGCAGACATTATATGGGATGGCAGATTTGTTTATTATTGGTCAATTTTATGGAGTGGAAAGTACTACAGCGGTTTCGGTTGGAAGTCAGGTCATGCATATGCTGACGGTGATGATTGTGGGGCTTGCCATGGGAACGACCGTTACCATTGGAAAAGCAATCGGTGCACAGGACAAAAAAAAGGCATCCAAAGTCATCGGAAATACCATAACACTGTTTATGGGAATTTCAATACTTCTTATGATCGTTTTCTTATGGTCTGTAGATCCCATCGTATCGGTAATGTCAACACCAGACGAGGCGGCAGCTGGAACCAGACTTTATTTAATGATTTGTTTTTCCGGGATTCCTTTTATTACAGCTTATAATTTAATCAGCGCCATTTTCCGGGGCATGGGAGACTCAAAAAGTCCAATGTACTTTATTGCCGTTGCCTGCGGTGTCAATATTGTATTGGATTATTTGTTCATTGGGGGATTTCATTTTGGAGCTGCCGGGGCGGCATGGGGTACGATGTTATCTCAGACAATCAGTGTTCTCTTGGCTCTTGGTATAATCCGAAAGAAGAAAATGGGATGGGCGCTTAAGAAAGAAGATTTCAAACCAGAATCCCGGACAATTGGTGAAATTTTGCAGATTGGAGTTCCGGTTTCCCTTCAGGACGGATGCATTCAGATTTCTTTTATCCTGATTACAATCATTGCCAATCGCAGAGGACTCAACGATGCTGCTGCCGTTGGGATTGTGGAAAAAATTATCAGCGGTTTGTTTTTAGTGCCGTCGACGATGCTCTCCGCAGTGTCCGCACTGGCAGCACAAAACATTGGTGCGGGAAAGCATCAAAGAGCAGCTTTGACTCTGCGTTACGCAATTTTTATTTCTGCCGGATTTGGGCTGGCAATTTCCACTTTAATTCAGTTTTTTTCCGGCTGGGCAGTCGGTCTGTTTACCACAGAGGTGGCAGTGATTTTGCTGGGAAGCCAATATCTCCGGGGCTATATATGGGACTGTATGTTTGCAGGAATACATTTTAGTTTTAGCGGATATTTCTGTGCCTATGGGCTGTCCGGAATATCCTTTTTCCATAATATAATGTCAATTCTTCTGGTACGGATTCCAGGAGCCTATTTTACATCAAAATATTTTGCAGATACATTGCTTCCGATGGGACTTACGGCGCCGGCAGGCTCTTTACTTTCTGTTATGATTTGTCTTCTTGCGTTTCTGTGGCTCAAAAACAGGCAGAAAAAACAGCGTTATTTTTTATAAAGTTCCATCTGCGATTTCTTGTTTTAAGACAAAAGAGAATATACTATATCGTAGCCATAAGACTTATGATGGCTGAAGGAGGAAAAATATGAATAAGATAAAGAAAAACGGAAAAGGAATTCTGTTATGTTTCCTTTTGGCAATTCCGGCTGCAATTTTGGGAGATTTGTTTCCGGTTGTGGGAGGACCGGTATTTGCAATTCTCATTGGTATGCTGTTTGCATCATTGATAAAAAAGCATCAGGATTTTGAGAGCGGCATCAAATTTACATCGAAAAAAATATTGCAGTATGCGGTGATTTTGCTTGGATTTGGAATGAATTTAAGAGTGGTTTTTGAGACAGGGAGGCAATCTCTTCCGATTATTTTCTGTACGATCACTACCTCGCTGGTGATTGCCTATGTGCTTCACAGAGCTTGGCATATTCCGGGAAATATTTCAACGTTGATTGGTGTGGGATCTTCCATTTGCGGCGGTTCTGCCATTGCTGCCACAGCTCCTGTCATTGATGCAGATGAAGAAGAGGTCGCCCAGGCAATTTCTGTGATCTTCTTGTTTAATATTTTAGCGGCCTTAATTTTTCCTGCCATTGGAGGGGCCATTGGATTTTCTACAACTTCCGGGGAAGCCTTTGGAATTTTTGCGGGAACCGCAGTCAATGACACGTCTTCGGTAACCGCAGCGGCCTCCACTTGGGACAGTATGTATCATCTCGGAAGCCAGACTTTGGATAAGGCAGTGACTGTAAAGCTTACGAGGACACTGGCGATTATACCGATTACGCTGGTTCTGGCATTTTTAAGAGTCAGAAAAGCTGAGATGAAAAAAAGCGAACGTGTTTCGCTGAAAAAAGTTTTTCCGTTCTTTATTCTGTTTTTCATGGGAGCCAGTCTGATGACAACCATAGCGATGGCAGCAGGAGTACCGGCAGAAGTGTTTCTTCCTTTAAAAAATTTATCAAAACTCTTTATTGTGATGGCGATGGGCGCCATTGGACTTCATACAAATCTTGGAAAGCTGATAAAAAACGGCGGAAGACCAATTCTTTTAGGCTTTTGCTGCTGGGCAGGAATTACAGCGGTGTCTCTTGGACTGCAGCATATGATGCAGCTTTGGTAAACGGGAAGAAATCGGCAACCAGGCAGTTTCTGTGGACTTGTTGATCTGATTCTGTTATACTATCAACAAAGAAATGATTTGAATCAAAGGGGGATTATACGATGGACTATAGACAAACGATTGCAAATAAATATTCTGTGCGCGATTACAAAGACAAGAGCATTGATGCAAAGACAGCCAAGGAGATTCGGGATTATGCGAAAACCTGCCCCAAGCTTGTGGAGGACATTGCAGTTGATATTCGATTTATGGATCATGATGTAGTGTATCGGCAGTTGGATGGGTTTGCAGGATATCAGGGAATTTTGATTGATGCGCCTCATTATGCGATTTTATTATCAGAAAAGAAAGAGCACTTTATTGAAAATGCGGGCTATGTCGGAGAGGGAATTTGTCTGAAGGCTCATGAACTCGGAGTTGATTCTTGCTGGATTACGTTTGAGGACAGCAAAACGGTCATTCATAAACTGAATATCGTGACAGATAAAGAAGTTGTGGGAATTCTTGCGCTGGGTTATGGAAAGAAGCAGAGGAAAATCACAACCGGAGGAATGCAGACCGGAGGAAATTATACGCAGGCAGATATGAAGAAGAAATCACTGGAAGGAGCTGGAAGAATGCCTCTTCAAAAGATGGTTTTTGTGGACCGATGGGGAGAAGAAGCAGATGTAGATACATTGACAGAGCGTGCTCTATACGATCCGATGGATTATGCCAGAAGAGCTCCTTCGACTTTAAATCGTCAGCCATGGAGGTTCATCATAGACGGCGCTAAAATTATTTTAACAGTCAGAGATGATAAGGAAACCAACGAGTACGAAGAACAGATTGATGCCGGAATTGCAATGCTGTATTTTGAAGGAGTGATCGAACAGAGTTTGTGTCAGATACAGTGGAAGCTTGGAACGGTGGAAAATACTTATGGAATTCCGCAGGAATATAAAATTGTAGCTGTTTGCGAAGTATAAAAAAGCAATGAAAATCTGTTTGAGGGAGAAGAAAGTGTAGAGATCGGAAGATCTCTATGCTTTTTGGTTGTTCAAAATGAATACTTTGAGTATGATGCATTGCTCGAAAAAGAAAGGAATCCAATGATAAAAGCGGTTTTTTTTGATGTCGACGGAACACTTCTGTCACATGAATTGGGAATGGTGCCGGAGAGTACCAAAAAAGCATTGATGCAGCTGCGCCGGCAGGGAATTAAAATTTTTATGGCAACGGGACGGCATACAACAGAATTTTTTGATCTTCCGTTGGAAGGACTGGAATTTGATGGCTATATTATTTTGAATGGTCAGATTTGTCTGGATCAGGATGGGGAAGTATTGGATCAAAGAGCCATACATTCAGAAGATGTGAAGAAATTGCTGTGGGAATTTGAGAAGAAAGAAGTTCCTGTAATGATAATAGAAAAAGACCGAATGTATATAAATAAGGTCAATGACAGAGTACGCACAGCACAACAGGAGATATCCACGTCAATCCCTAATATTGGGAAATATCAGGGGGATGTCATCAGTCAGTTTGTGATTTATCTGGGGGAGGACGAGGCGAAAGAACTTTTAAAATCGTTATCTCATTGCAAGATGAGCCGCTGGAATTCTTATGGATTTGATATCATTCCAAAAGAAGGGGGGAAGGTCTCTGGAATTGAGAAAATACTGGAACATTATGGATTTGGCAGAGAAGAAATCATGGCATTTGGCGATGGAGAAAATGATATGGAGATGTTAAAGTATGCCGGGATAGGAGTTGCCATGGGAAATGCAGAGGATGAAGTAAAACAGTGCGCAGATTATGTAACGACAGGCGTCAGTGAAGACGGAGTTCAGAAAGCGCTTTGTCATTTTCATTTATTAGAAAGCTGTGAGGAATATATTTTATGAGAAAAAAAGCGCTGCGGGCAGCATTTCCGCATACGCTTCCGATTATGGCAGGATTTTTATTTCTGGGAACGACCTATGGAATTTATATGAATGTTCTTGGCTTTCCCTTTTACTATCCGATGATAATGAGCGCGGCAATTTTTGCCGGTTCAGCAGAATTCGTCGTGGCAAATCTTCTCCTTGAATCTTTTCATCCAATCCATGTTTTGATGATGACTCTGATTTTAAATGCAAGACATTTGTTTTACGGAATTTCAATGCTGGATCGTTTTCAAAATACAGGATGGAAGAAATATTATTTAATTTTTGGAATGTGCGATGAGAGCTTTTCTGTAAACTATACGGCAAAAATACCGGAGGATGTTGATCATGGATGGTTTATGTTTTTTGTGACGCTGCTCAATCAGGTGTATTGGATTGTGGGAGCGTCGCTGGGCAGTGTTTTCGGATCACTGCTTCCAATTAATACAGAGGGGCTTGAGTTTGTCATGACTGCGATGTTTGTTGTGATTTTTATGGAACAGTGGCTGAAGGAGAAGAACCATACTTCGGCAGTTTGGGGAGTTGGAGTTTCACTCTTGTGTCTCATAGTGTTTGGTGCGGAATATTTTATGCTTCCTTCCATGATCGGAATTCTTGCAGCTGTCCTTTTATTGAGAAGAAGATTGGAAAGAGAAGAAAAGGAGGAAGAGTTTTCATGTCAATCAAACAACAAATCATTACCATCTTAATGGCTGTGGCAGGAACGATGCTGACACGCTTTCTTCCGTTTTTTCTTTTCCCTTCCGGGAAAAAGACGCCTAAATATATTCAATATCTTGGAAAGGTACTTCCAGCGGCAGTTTTTGGCATGCTGGTGATTTACTGTCTGAAGGACGTTCGTATTTTCTCGGGAAACCATGGTTTTCCGGAGATGCTTGCTATCGGATTGGTGGCGGTTTCCTATCTTTGGAAACGACAGATGCTTGTTTCCATTGCAGGAGGAACTGTGTTTTATATGTTTCTAATTCAGGCGGTATTTTGACTTTTATTTTGTGGTTAGGAGGAATATTTTGACTTTTTATCAGGAATTGCAGCTAAGCTCTGCGGGATCGAAACAATTAATTGATCAGACCGAGGATGCCAGGGAAAGGCGACGACACATCCTCCTTTATAATTTCAAAGTTTATCTTGTGGTTGCATTTTGTTTTGCGGTAGTTACAGCGTACAGTCTTGCTTTCGGAGCAAAAAACAGTGTCGTTGGTGTAGTGGTTTTGCTATCAATTATGATTTTGCGGCAGGTAGATTTCGGAATTCAGACATCTCATAGCATCGGCGTGATTTTTATGATTTTTGCAATTTTGGCATTGGGTCCCCAGTTATCCAATATGGTTGGTCCGATTCCTGCGTTTTTCATAAATTCTTTCGGGATACTCGGTATTTTAGTTTTAGGATGCCATAACGTTATCATGTCCAATCAATCTACCTTTGTTCTTTCCTATCTTCTGCTGCAGGGATATGAGGTGACCGGGCAGGATGTGGTTTTCAGACTGGCGGGATTGAGTCTGGGAGCAGTGATCTGCGCGGTCATATTTTACCGCAATCACAAAAACAGAGTTTACAAGAGAGGATTTCCAGATCTATTCAAAGAATTTCGTCCCGTCTCTCTGAGAACCGGATGGTACTTAAGATTTACTTTTGGAATTTCCACTGCAATGTTGATTGGAGATTTGCTTCATATGCAGAGAGTTATGTGGATCGGAATTGCGGTGATGTCTGTGATGCTTCCATTTTCCAAGGATATGAAAGACAGAGTGAAAAGAAGAGGTCCGTTCAACATTTTGGGATGCTTCATTTTTTCCATTTTATACCATCTGCTGCCGGATAAGATTTATGCATGGATCGGTTTGATCGGCGGAATCGGCGTGGGGTATTCTGCGGGATATGCCTGGCAGACTGTATTTAATACCTTTGGTGCGCTGGCAATCGCAGCGGAACTTTTTGGATTAAAAACAGCGATTTTACTTAGAATTGCAACAAATCTTTTTGGGTCATTGTATGCGATGGTCTTTGACAGAATCTTGCGGAAACTCTCAGAATGGTTGGAAACCTTACGAGCTTCGGTTTTTTTGGCAGAGGAAAGGCGTTAAAAACGAAATCGGAAATGAAAAATATCTTATTTGCATAAATTGCTGGAACCATTCGCTTCCTTGTTTTTTCGACTGTTACTCTTTATTGTAACAGTCTTTTTTTCGTGTATCCAACAAAGCCGCATGCATGGTTTAGATCGGGGGAAAACGTAGATGTTTTTACTATTTTAAACAGATCTTTTTCGTTGACAAAAAGAATCTTATCTGTTATTCTCTTTTGGGATTAGAAAAAACTAATCACCTCAAACGAGGTATTTTTCTTTTGTCTGTGGTTAGTTTTGACTAATTAAAAATCGGGATTGGATAGGTGAAGGGTATGATGATTAACAAGAGATTGATCGGTACGGTTAGAAAAAGTAAAAAATATATTGTCGGAAATGTATTCAGTCAATGGATTTCTTTGGTGGCGAATCTTAGCATGATGGCAGTTATTTCGAAAATGCTTCAAAGTTTATATGAGGGAGGCATTGAAGAGAGACAGCTGATTTTGACAGCAATTACTGCTGTCGCTGCGGTTGGTGTCCGCTTTCTGTGTTCGGTTATTTCCAGCAGACTGGGATACCTTTCTTCTAAGGAAGTGAAGAAAATCCTCCGTCAGATGATTTATAGGAAGCTGCTGCGACTTGGTTCTTCTTATAAAGAACAGACAAATACTTCGGAAGTCGTACAGGTTGCAGTGGAAGGCGTGGAACAGCTGGAAACATATTTTGGGGCATATTTGCCGCAGTTTTTTTATGCAATGCTGGCGCCGCTGACGTTGTTTGCTGTTTTGAGTTTTATAAATTTCCCAAGTGCACTGGTACTTCTGATATGTGTTCCGATGATTCCGGTGACGATCATTGCGATCCAGCGATGGGCAAAGAAACTTCTGGCGAAATACTGGAGTCAGTACATGACCCTTGGTGATACTTTTCTTGAAAATCTTCAGGGGTTGACAACTACAAAGATTTATCAGGCAGATGAGTTTAAGCATAAGGAAATGAATGAGCAGAGTGAGCATTTCCGAAAGATTACCATGAAAGTATTAACCATGCAGTTAAACTCCATCACGATCATGGATCTGATTGCTTATGGAGGCGCGGCCCTGGGAGTGATTTTGGCAACAACACAGTTTGGAGCCGGAAGAGTGGATTTGTCCGGCTGCATTATGATTGTCTTACTGGCAGCGGATTTTTTCTTACCTATGCGGCTTTTAGGTTCTTTTTTTCATATTGCGATGAATGGCATGGCTGCTTCTGATAAGATTTTTCGTTTACTGGATCTGCCGGAACCGGAGCAAAAAAATGCGGTTGTACCGGAGGATCCTTCGATTCAGTGTCGAAACCTTCGGTTTTCTTATGAGGAAGACCGGGAGATTCTTCACGGTGTGGATATGAATTTTCCAAAAGGAAGTTTTACTGCCATCGTGGGGGAATCCGGATGCGGAAAATCTACCATTGTAGCAATCCTTACGGGGAGAAATAAAGGCTATACTGGTGAAATCAAAGTTGGAGAAACGCTTCTTTCTGAAATCAGGGAAGCCAGCCTGATGGAAAAAATTACTTACATTTCACATCAGAGTTATCTGTTTAAAGGAACAGTCCGGGAAAATCTGTTAATGGCACAGCCTGATGCAGAAGAGGATGCTTTGTGGCATGTGTTGGAGAAGGTGAATCTTGCTGATTTTTTGCGCAGTGAGAAGGGACTGGATACGATGTTGAATGAAAAAGCGTCGAATCTTTCCGGTGGGCAGTGTCAGCGACTTGCTCTGGCAAGAGCTCTGCTCCATGACAGCCCGGTGTATATTTTTGATGAAGCCACTTCCAATATTGATGTGGAGAGTGAAAATGATATTATGGCACAGATTTATGAGCTTGCAGCAGCAAAGACCGTGATTTTGATTTCTCATCGTCTGGCAAATGTGACCGGGGCAGATAACATTTATGTCCTTGATCAGGGGAACCTTGCGGAAACGGGGAATCACAAAAGATTGCTTGCACAGTGCGGCACTTATGCAAAGCTTTGGAATGCACAGCAGGAACTGGAAAATTATGCGGAAGGAGGAAGGTACAATGAAACGAAGCGGATTTAAAGTAATGACCCGGTTGTCTGGTCTGGTCAGACCTTTGACCGGGTATATGATTCTGGCAATTATGATGGGGGTCATCGGACATTTATGTGCTTCTTTTATCACAATATTCGGAGGTTATGCAATTTTGCAGATTCTGCACCCGGAATGGTCTTTGCATTTGGGTGTTCTCTTTGCTGCAGTATTACTTTTTGCCTTACTTCGTGGATTTTTACGATATGCAGAGCAAGCGTGCAACCATTTTATTGCGTTCAAACTGCTTGCAATGATCAGAGATAAGGTATTTGATGCGCTGCGGCGCTTATGTCCGGCTAAGCTGGAAGGTCAAGATAAGGGGAATCTGATTTCGATCATTACCTCAGACATTGAACTGCTGGAAGTGTTTTATGCACATACAATCTCTCCGATTTTTATTGCAATTCTTTTCGGCATTGTTATGGTTTCTTTTATTGGAAGTTATCATGTAGTGCTTGGCGTGGTAGCTTTGACTGCATACGTGGTGGTTGGGGGAATGATTCCGCTGATCACATCAAGGCTTAGCGGTGATAGTGGCGTTCGATTCCGGACAAAATCAGGAATGCTTTCCGGATTTGTTCTGGATAGTCTGCGTGGTCTGTCAGAAACCATTCAGTATGGGCAGGGGGAGAAACGCATGGAAGATATCAACAGGCAGACAGAGCGTCTTTCGGAGGATGAGGAGCGGATGAAACAGACTGCCGGTCGAAATACTGCGGTAACCAATACGGTTATTCTGATTTTTGATCTGATCATGCTATTTTTGTCTGCGGTGCTCGTCGGTTTTGAAGGATGTCTGATTGTAACGCTGGCGCTGATGAGTTCCTTTGGACCTGCTGTTGCACTGGCATCTTTGGGGGCAACGTTACAGAATACATTTGCCGCAGGCAATCGTGTTTTGGATCTTTTGGATGAATCTCCGGTTGTGGAAGAAATTGCAGGGGAAGAGGAAATTGATTTCCATGGAGCTGCCGCCGAAAATGTTACATTTTCCTACGGTGAGGAATTGATTTTGGATTGTTTTTCTGTGAAGATTCCTGAAAATAAGATCATCGGAATCAATGGTCGGTCCGGTTCCGGGAAATCTACCCTGCTCAAATTATTTATGCGGTTTTGGCAGGTACAGCAGGGGAAAGTAGAAATCTCCGGCAGAAACGTTGAGAAGATTAATACGACAAATCTGCGTGATATGGAAAGTTTTGTAACGCAGGAAACATATTTGTTCCATGATACGATCCGAAATAATCTCCGCATAGCAAAGTTGGAGGCAACAGATGAAGAAATTATTGATGCCTGTAAAAAGGCGTCTGTCCATGATTTTATTATGAGTTTGCCGAAGGCGTATGATACGGAGGTTGGCGAGTTGGGCGATACGCTTTCCGGAGGGGAACGTCAGCGTTTGGGTTTGGCGAGGGCTTTCCTTCACGATGCGCCATTTCTTTTGTTGGATGAGCCTACTTCCAACCTGGACAGTTTGAATGAGGCAGTTATTTTGAAATCGCTCCACAAGGAATGTTCCAATAAGTCGGTTGTGCTCGTCTCCCATAGAAAATCTACCATGGGAATTGCGGATACTGTATATTCCGTAGAACACGGGAGAATGAGCTGATAGATGAAAAAGAAATGGAGGTTTGTCAATGAAAAAAATTTTGTATAGTATTCTTGGCTGTGTGGGTGTAGTTCTGGGAACAATGGGGGCAGTGCTTCCGGTGTTGCCCACGTTTCCATTTTTGATGCTGGCTGCGTTTTGCTTTGCGAGATCTTCAAAAAAGTTAGAAACTTGGTTTAAGAATACGAAATTATATAAAGATAATTTTGCGGATTTTGCGGCAGGTAAGGGTATGACAAAGAGAACGAAATTCAGGATCATGGCTACGGTAACTTTACTGATGAGCATTGGTTTTCTTATGATGGGATTAAAGGGGATTGTTACCGGCTGCATTGTGTTGATCGGTGTGTGGATCTTCCATCTGGTATACTTTATCTTTAACGTTAAGACAATTCCTGCGGCGGAGGGAAAGAATGTATGAAGAAAATGCTAAATATTTTATTACTGATCAGCCTTATCATTACGATGATGGCGCCGGTTACAGGAATTTATATTCATAAACTGGCTTCGACAGTATTTCTTCTGTTGAATGTAATTCATGTCATTATTTACCGAAAGAAGTTAACTTGGAAGCGATGGCTGCTGTCAGCGACAATCCTGATTTCCTTTGTCAGCGGACTGCTTGCTATGATTTTAGAACAGTATCCAGTTGCCCTTAATGTACATCGTGCGATTTCTATCGGAGCGATATGTTTCCTGGCGCTTCATATATATGCAAGGAGAAAATCTTTTTATAGACAAAACTACTAAAAAGTAAGTTATATATTTGTGTAAAACGCTAAAAAATAGTTATATTATTGAAAAGTATATAGAAACAAATTATAATATTTATAATCAAAGTTAATAAGCAGGGGAGTTCGTCACTACAATAAGATTAAGCCGGAAGATATCTGATGTAGGAATTGTTATAACAAGGATGGAAAACTTTTGAAACAGTAAATTGCCAAAAGCAGGAGGATCTTTATGAAAAAGTATTGTAGGATGTTCGCAAGTTGGCTGTTGACATTTGCTATGGTTTTTACATCAATCGAGTGGTCTGCAATTGTAAATGGCAACAGAGTGATAAGTGCGGCAGAAAAAACGGAGAAACAAGAAGAACAAAGAAAAGTTCTTGGAAAAGAAAGCACAAAGGATTCGACGACATTTCAATTGCCAGATGGAAAGAAACAGACCGTATTTTATGGACAGGATGTTCGTTTTGAAGATGAAAATGGAAAACTTCGAGACTATGATCCCAGTCTGGTTCAGGTAAAAGAACAAAAAAGTAATCAGGGTGAGGACTTAAGCGACTATCAGTATGAAAATAAAGAAGGAGATAAAAAGCATTATCTTCCGAAGAATCTGACAGAAGAAACTCCTATCTTAATGGAAAATGGAGATTATCAGATTTCCTTTGCACCGATTTATGGGAAGGATGTAAAGGAAGAGAAAGAAACGAAAATCAATCATTCAGTGACAGATTCTGTGGAAGATGCAGTCTCACAGGCAGAGAAAGCAGTCAAAGGTATTTCGGGGGATGAACCATCCGGGAAAGAAGGATCAGAAGCTGCAGAGGATATGGAAGATGCACTGACATCCGTCAAAGAGCTGGAACGAAAAGAGCTGGAAGATGCCCGTGTGGAAGATGCCGAGGAGAATCAGGAAGAAAAACCAGTGAAGGTCTCCTATGAATCCCAAAAGAAAGATTGTACATTTTCTTACCAGTCTTTAAATATGGGAGTGAAGGAAAGCATCGTATTAACAAAAGCCCCAGAGGGAAATGCACTAAGATTTCGCTTTCAGGCAAAAGGACTGGTTCCAAAGAAGAATGTAATGGACGGTGGAATTAGTTTTCTGGATGAAAAAACAGAAGACCTTGTTGCAACTTTGGAAGCTCCAAACATGAATGATAACACAGGAAAAGCATACAGTGAGAAACTTTCTTATGAGATTGAACCAGACGGAGAAGAAGATTCCTATCTGTTAACTCTTCATCTTGATGAAGATTATTTCAAAGAGAAGGATCGAAAATATCCAGTGACAATTGACCCCACCGTAACATGGACGGGATCTTCCGATTTTTGGGATGTCTATGTGATTAATGGATCTTATAAAGATACGAATTTTTATGATAGCGGAGTTACTGTCATGATGGCAGGAAAAGCAAAGCAGGGGGTGTATCGTACCTATCTTCGTTTTAAAGATTTTACAAAAAAGATTGATGGAAAGTATGTAGACAGTGCTAAACTTACGATGTATGAAACTGGAAGCAGCCAGAGTGGACAAACAATTGAGGCAAGAAGGGTTACGGAAAATTGGTCAAGACCAGGACTAAAATGGAGTAATCGCCCAGGGTATAGTACGAACTATGGAAGTGTCAAGACAACAGGGACAGCGAAAAAAGAGCGGACCATTAACTTGACTCAATATGCCAGGGAGTGTGCTTCTGGAAAGATCACGTCTTATGGAGTAATGTTAAAGAATGCTGATGAAACAAAAAGCTATGGACAGTTTTACAGTTCCAGAGCATCGGCAAACCGACCAAAGATGTCTGTGACATATTACGATGGACCAACGACTGCAAGCAGTGCAACGGTAACCCCATCCTATGTAGGAAAAAATGCACATAGCATTAAGCTTTTCTGGGCAGGAATTCAGTCAAAATCTTTAAACAGAGTAGAATATCGCCTTGCTACTTGGGTAAATAATGCAGAAGGAAATTCCAATTATGTTCCATATTCTTCCGCTACAAAGATCGGAACAACATCAAGTGGATCAGCAAATATCAATTGTGATAAATGGGCAGAAGGAAACTATAAGATTGTTGTTCGAGGAGTGGATAATGGATATATTAATGGCTATGGAAAAGGAGCATGGTTTACGATTGATCGAACGGCTCCAAAGATTACAGCCAAAAGTCTGGATTCTGGAAGAGTAAGCAGTGAACCATCGAGTTCAACGACTCCAAAATTAACGGTAAAAATGGATGATAAGAATGCATCTTATTTTAAATATAAAGTGGATGGTAGTTCATCTTATTTAAAGAGCGGGACAGCGGATGCGAATGGATCAGCAACAGCAGATGTTAAGATTCCGGCAGATGCAACAACCGGAAGAAAAGAATTTAAAATTTCTGTGATCGCAGTTGATAAAGCTGGAAATGAAAGTACTGCACAAACCATTACCTATTATTATACAGATGCTGCAAAAGCACGGGATTATACACCGGCAAACCTAAAGGTCAGAAAATCTTATGGAAAAACAGTGATTTCATGGGATAAGAAAGATCTTCCAGACAGTATTTATTATGCGGTTTATCGCGGAGAAAGCAAAGACTTTACGCCGGATGATACAACATTTGTGCGTGGAGCGATCAAAGATTCTTACTGTATGGATCCGAGAACAGGGGATGGAAAAGATTATTACTACAAAGTACGTGCACAGAAGCTTTCATCTGGCGGAAATGTCAATGAACAGAGTGATACGATAACATCTGAGAAGATGACACAAGATGATAAAAGTGAATATGAAAAACGCCTTGGAAGCAAGGATTATCGGGATACGATGGAGATCAGTACACCAAATGGAACTGGTGATGTCGAAAAATCAGAGGGAAACTTGATGTATGAAAATACAGATTTTTCAATCCCATCCTTCTTACTGGATTTGGGGCTTACAAGAACCTATAACAGTCAGTCAGATAAAACGGGAATGTTAGGACTTGGATGGTATGATAGTTTTCATAAAGAATTATATCAGGTTGGAGATAAGATCATCTTTCAGGATAGTGATGGAAGTTATCTTACCTATCGAAAGAGTACAGCAAAAAGCAGCCACACAGAATATGAAAATGAGGAAACAAAAGATTATCAGCTTGGATTTGAGCAGACAGAGTCTGCCAAAAAGTCTCAGGATAGTGACCAGAAAGCCATCGCTTATGTAAGCAGTATGGAGATTTCTTCTGAAAATGTGTTTGCAGCAGCAGTACCTTCAACAAAAACATACACTCCAGGACAGAAAGAAAATTCAAAAACAGAAACACAGGCAGGAAATGGCAACGAAGCAGTCTCAGTTTCAAAAGTTGTTCAGATCAAGATGAAAGATGGAACCCAATATGAGTTTGATGCCAATGGACAGATCACAAAGGCAACGGACAGCAATGACAATTATGTGATCTATCAGTATGATGACAGGGGAAGACTACATAAGATCATATCAAATCTGAAGAAAGAGCTTGCTTTTACTTATTATGAAAGTGGAGAAAGGGAAGACCTGGTAAAAGAGATCCAACTGCCTGACGGAACAAAAATGGTCTATACTTATGATGGAACAAAATTGATCGGAGTTTCTCACAAAGACAGCAGCGGATCTTCTTCCGTAGATCAGACATATGTTTATGGAAGCAACGGAAAAATGAATAAGATCCTGGATGCGAAAAAGAATGAGTATCAGATCATATATACAGGAGAAAAGGCAGAAAAATTTATCCGGCCAAATGGAGAATATCAGCAGCTTTCCTATGGAGATGGAACAACAACGGTATCGGTTCATAAAGCTGATGGAACAAAAACAGCACAAGATTCTGTAATCTTTGATAAGAGTACGGGAAAAATCCTAAAAAAAACGGATGCCAATGGAATGGAAAGCAGTTACAGTTATGAAGACGGAGTCGAAGATGGGAAGCCTGAAGACTGGGAAAATGAATATCTAGTAACAAAGATCAAAACAGAAATCAATTATCAGGATTTAGATGCGAATGGATTGGTACAATTCTTAAAATCGGAGAAAGAACAGGAAACGACATTTGCCATTGCAAGCATAACGTATAATCAGAATGATGATATCATGAAGGAAACGGAAGAAAACGGGGATGTTACAGAAATCGAGTATGGGGATTCTGATGATCCATATCTTCCAACTAATGAAATCACAACCAATGGAGATGAGTTCATTTCAGAGACAGATTATGAATATGATGACGACGGAAATGTCACGAAAGAAACGGATTTTGGAGAGAACCAAAAAGAAGAAACAAAGACAATCACATCTTATGATGATCATGGACAACCATTAATAGCCACGACAACGCAGGAAGGCAAACCAGATTCCATAGAGAAAAATACATATGAGGACAGTGTACAGGGAACAACGCAGATAACAACGATAACACAAGGAGAAGAGAAAGAGACATCGGTCACAAAAACGGATGCCATGGGGCGTGAAACAGAAACCGTCCATAAAGACAGCAAAGGAAATATTTTAAGCAGCACCGCAACAACCTATGACTTTATGGGAAGAGTGCTGCAGACAAAGACAACATCCTCTGGAATCACACAGACAGAATCAAAAACTTATGATGCAAATGGTACGGTACAAACAGAAACGAATGCATCTGGTGTCACAACTACTTACAGCTATGATTCTCTGAACCGTGTGATCAAGGCAATAGAATCTGCAGATGGAACAGATTCTGTAACAGAAACATCTTATGGATATGAAGATGCACAGATTCATACGTTAAATGGAACAAAGGATTATCAAAATTTAAGTGTCCAGACAATAAAGAGGAATGGGCGGGTCAGTGAAAAGACTTGGACGGATGCAGTTGGACGGACAGTGAGAAGTTTTAGCAATGGGCTATATACAGATCATGTGTTTACCGGAGATGGAAAAGAGATCGCAACGATCAGCCTTGGAACAAAGCCTTCCGGAGATGGAAAAATTTCTTTACAGTTATATGATAAAGAAGGGAAACAGACGGCAACGATCCAGAATCCAGAAATCACAAAGGGAACTTCGGATCCTGTGGTGAAGGCTGGAAACAGTTCCATCCTGCAGAAAACAGAGTATGACAGCAAAGGAAATGAGACAGCAAAAACCGACGGAAATGGAAATCAGATCTCCTATACTTATGATGATCAGGATCGTGTGACGGAGATCACACAGGGAGAAAAAAAGACAAAAGTTTCCTATCAGATCAATTCGGATGGTTCAACGACAACGAGTGTTACAGATGCAAATGGACATGTGAATCAGGAAGTGGCAAGTGCAGCCGGGTCTGTGACAGAGACGAAAGATCTTGGAGATGGCAGTGAATCCATTATAACAACATATGCTTATGATGATCGTGGAAACAAGCTATCTGAAACCTATGCAAATGGTGCGAAAAAGACTTATGAATATGATAATCGGAATCTGATGGTAAAAACACAGTCTTATGATAAGGAAGGAACGAAAACCCTGATCAGTAAATACCGTTATGATGATCAGGGGCAGCTGTCAGAGATGACAGACTACAGAGTATCTTCCGAGACAGAGACCGCTTATCGCTATACGGAATACACCTATGATCAAAGAGGACGTATTTCAGCGTTTGCGGAGATCAGCCAGAGCACTCAGCCAACAGAAGATGATATCAAAGATCATCAAATCCGATATACTTATGATAACGATGGAAATCTCAGGAAAGTATCTTATCCAACAACCAAAGATGGCATTCATGCATTATCTTATGTTTATGATCAAAATGGCTGGCTCAACGAGATCAGAGGAGAAGTACACTCCAAAGGGCAGACAACAGAAAAGAGTATCCGAAGTTACAGCTACGACGCCTATGGAAAGGTAAAAGAAATCAAAGATCACAGGGATCTGTTAGACAGCAGTGACAAGGCAGTGAAAAAAGTCTATACTTATGATAGTTTTGACCGTGTCAAAGAGATGACTTATACAGATCTTGAGACAGGAAAAGAGATGGAATCTTATCAGTACAGCTATGATAAGAATTCTAATATCATAGAAAAAACAGAAGTTAATAACTATCCAAAGGAAGATGCAAAGAAAGTCCATGAGACAAAAGCATACACCTATGATACACTGGGACGCCTGGTCAAAACAGTGACAACCGATCATAAGAAAAATGACCAGGAAAAGACGGTCATATATACCTATGATAACGTTGGAAACCGGATCAAAGAAGATGATGGAACAACCAGGACATCGTATACTTATAACGGGCTGGATCAGTTAAAAACAGCCACCAAAGAAAAAGGAATTGCGGTGGAAGAAGTCCGTCAGTATGATTATGATGTCAATGGAAACCAGACGGATGTGAAGAATACAAAGACCGGAGAGATCCAAACCTATGCATATGATGCAGAAAATCGTTTAAGTCAGGTATCTGTGACAAAAGATGGGCAAACAGCTGTGCTCCAGCAGAATCTCTACAATGGAGACGGACAGCGGATTCAGAAGATGGATGGAGATGAAACCACTAACTATTATTATCAGGATGGAGTTGTAGCTTACACAACGGATGCAGCCGGAGAGCAGAACTCTCAGAATCTGATCGGAACAGAAGGGAACATCCTTGCGACCCAGAGATATCAGAAGGATACGACCCAGTATTATCTCTATAACAAAGATATCCAGGGAAGTACCACAAGTCTGATCAGAGCAGATGGAAGTGCTGATGCAACGTATCAGTATACAGATTTTGGAGAAACCACAATTTATGGAGATGATCAGGCGAAAAATGAAGTATGTTATACGGGCGGGATCTATGATCAGAGTACAGGACTATATTATCTGAATGCCAGATATTATCATCCGGAAGACGGAAGATTCTTAACAGAGGATACCTATCGTGGAGAGGTGAACGAGCCTGATACACAACATTTATATGTATATTGCGCGAACAATCCAGTGAATTATGTGGATCCTAGTGGGCATTGGATGGAAACTGCACTTGACATAGCGAATTTGGGCTATAGCATAGCCAAATTTATCAAAACGCCATCATGGAGTAATTTTGGATATTTGTTATGGGATGTAGGAGCAACAGTTATTCCGTTTGCGCCTGGTTCATATGTTAAAAGAGGAGGGAAAATAATATTAAAAGTTGCTAATAAGACTAGCGACTTTAAAAAAGGAAAAAAATGTTTAACCGTAGGAAAATATAAGGCATTGGCTAAATCAATAAAGAATCGGAAGAAATCTGGAATAGAGATTCATCATATAATAGAAAAACGATTTGGGAAATTAGATTTAAAACCAGGAGATTATCCGTCTGTACCAATAAGTAAAGAGTTGCATAGAAAGATAACTAACAGATGGAGAAAGGTTCAACCATATGAAAGAGGTAAAAAGAAATATAAAAACTTGACCAAAAAAAAGCTATTACAAGATGCACGTATTGTATATCATGATATGCCAGAACTTAGAAAAATAGCTACAGAAATAATTAATAAGTATTATAAATAAGATAAAGCAGCATCCACTATTATAATTAATATTGGATGCTGCTGAAAGGAGATAGAATTGGATATTAATGTTGAAATTATATTAACTTATGATAATGAAGAAGTAGATTGGAAAATAAAAAAACATATTTCTAGATTTTTATATAAATTAAAAAAATTTAAAACAGGAAATCGTTTTGCTGGATCATTTATATATAAAATCAATCAAGATTCAGAATTATATAAACAAATAGTAGAGTTTTATAAATTAAATAGGAAAGATGTAGAATTTATTTGTTTAAACTATGATGTTAAAGTTTCATATGAAGAGTTTGAAAAAGCAAAAGCATTTGTCTTATGTTTTCCGGAGTATTATTGTGAGGAGTATGAAGATATAGATAATGAGTATGATGAATGTGACGTATGTTATAGCAAAAGAAAAACAGATACAATATTTTATGCACAACCCAAAGGTTATATAAGAAAACATAAAAATGAATATGGAATGGCAGGATTAGATGGTACAGGAGAGATATTATTATTACCAAAATTGGCAGAAAAATTATGGGAAAATGGAATAAGTCAAAAGTATTTTCAACCTATTGTCAGTAAAAGTAAAAGTATACTAGGATATACTCTTATCACAGATAATATTTTGCCAAAGAAAAGTTATATAGACTATAATTATAAATTTAAAAATCAATGTAATAAATGTGGAAGAATTATTATGGAAGAAGATGAAGACGAATATATGTTTCAACAAAAATATATTACCAAGGATGGAATAAAAGAATTAGAAGACGTCAATTTAACATATGAATTTTATGATGAATTTCAGGAAATGATTGTTAGTAAAAAAGTTGCAACAATAATAAGAGAAATTGTTCCGTATGCAGAATTTTATCCGTTGTTTTTGAAAGATAATTAAAGAAGGTGATGAAGGTGAAATCACTAACTATTATTATCAGGATGGAGTTGTAGCTGGAAGATTCTTAACAGAGAATACCTATCATGGAGAGATGAACGAGAAATGATGATGTTGGAAATGTTCATTTTGGTTATGTAGGTACAGTATTATTTTCTAAAAACTTTTTATGTGCAGGAGCTGGAGTATATCAAATTAAATCAGGAACATCGAAATGGAAATATGCATTGTCGTATGGAGATGATCCTCACGATACAAGTATGATTAAGTTTGGTGTAGATTTATACAAAAGAACAAATAAACCTGTATATGGTAAAAAAATAAAAAGTATCTTATATTTAAACCTATGTTAGTTAAAGCGAGGAGATAAGAATGAAAAAGATTATTATAATTTTAATTTTTATAGTTGGAATAATATTTTTCTTATTTTATCATTTTATGTGGGATACTCAAAGTATTCCAAAAGGTGAAATGATTGAAAAGATAAATTCTCCTGGAAATAAGTACTGTGCCTACATATATCATGGGACAGGAGGGGCAACTGTTGACTATTCTACGATTGTCGAGATAAAAAATAATAAGACTCATCGAAAAAAAATTATTTATTTTCAATATCGTCAAGAATATGTAAATGTAAAATGGGTGGATGATACAAGGATAAAAATTGGAAATAAAGAGTTGAATGTTTTAAAAGACGTATATGATTCGAGACATTAAATAAGAACACATTGAATACGGGTGTTACAGAAATGCTTACAAAATATGCACGAGGGACCATAAAAGGATCTAATAGGGGTAAAAGAGGCTGCGCACTAATTACTGATATGCTCCCTTCTAGGTAGACAAGTGAAATAATAAAAATTTTCTAAAGATAATATTTAATTTTATAATTACATGTTATTAATGAAAATATTTGCGAAAGAATATATATGAATATAAATTTAGAAAGAATAATGTTGAGAAAATATATAAAATAGTGGTATGGTAATAAAATGAATTATTGTGATTTGAATGAATATGAAAATTATATTGAAAATATCGAATTTTTTTTCAAAGAAAAATGTTTGCAAATTTGTATCATAAATTCAGAGTTGAAGAATAGGAAAAAAATTTACATAAAGGATATTGAAGAGATATATTGGGAAAAGTATTTTTTTGATCAACAACAAAATAGAAAGATTAAAAGCATGTGTGATGAAAATTCATATAGCTTGGTGGTAAATAAAAGTAAATTAATATTGTATACATTAGAAATTGAAGAGATTAATGATAATAAAAAATTAATGAATGATTCAAGAAAATTTTTAAATAAAAAGGGAGATAATAATAAATTTAATTATGATGTATGGAATGGTATTTTTATGTTTAATTTAGAGGATGGAAAATATATATTTAAGAATATAGAAAAAGGGAAAGTTCATTATAGAAAATATGATGAACAAAAAGTTTTATTAAAAATTAGACCATTAAAAGATCCTCAATATAATATACTACTGTACAGTTCAACATGGGTATTAAAAGTTAAGGCAATATATTTTCATTGATTTATAATAATTCGTATATTATAATAAATATACGGAGGAATTGCTATAAAGAAGATAGGATTAATTGATGAGGGAAAGTACAAAGCTTTTTATTCCGCCAAAGGAAAATGTCTGTGGAAAGACTATGGAAAGAAATATCAGAGGAAATATATCTTTTTCATGCTTATCATATTTTGGCCAGTCAGTGTGTATTATGGAGTGAATAAAGATAAGTATATGAGAGCTGTGACAGGAAATATGAACTGGGCCGGAGGTATGAAATACTTTCATATTCTGGCAACATGGTTTTTTAGTATCTTTATGACTGTTTTATGGATATGGATTATATGCATCATTTTCAATATGATATAAATACAAAAAGAAAAGGCATTGAAAAGTGCCTTTTCTTTTTGTATTTTTGAAAATGAAAAATTTCTATACTATTGGTAGAGTGATAAAAATAAAGGATAATTATTTTTTGTATATCAATATTGTTATACAGTTACAGTGATTTGTATCGTGTCGGATGGAGAAATATTGAGTAGTTGAGAAGTTTTCTCAATAAGGATATATAACTGGATTAACCGCAGAGAAGGGCTTATAATAAACAAAGTTACCACAGGAAAGCAGAACACATGGAGGTGTTTCCCAATGAAAAAGCACAGATGTTGGGCATGGGCAATGATCTTTTGCCTGTTCATGACAATGTATACCGGGTACAAACATCAATAGAGTTACAGAATGAGGAGGACAAAACCATGGATTGTAAAAAGATTTTATCAGCGCTTCACAGCAAAAAGACAGGATTTTTTGCAGCCGGCGTATTATTTGGAACTGCAGGAGTAAAGCTTTTGGCAAGTAAGGATGCCAAAAAGGTGTATACCAATTGCACTGCTGCGATTTTGCGTGCAAAAGAATCTTTGATGAAAACTGCAGCAACAGTACAAGAAAATGCAGAAGATATTTACGCCGAAGCACAGCAGATCAATGAAGACAGAATGATGCAGGAAGAAACCTTTGAAAATGAAGAAGAAGTCGAAAAGGCTGCCGAAGAGGAAGCGTAATCTCGTACTGTGAAAAGCGCCTGCAGCAGAAGCTGCAGGCGCTTTTAAGAAAGAGGGAAGTTTATGAAATTTGTAATAAAACATGAAATCAGGGGAAGAATTCGCATTCATATTTGTCAAAAAGAGAAATTTGACCCAAAGACAACGGATGAACTTCAATATTATTTATCCTCTCGAGATAATGTGATTTCTACAAAGGTTTATGACAGGACGCAGGATCTTGTGATTTGCTATACAGGATCAAGAAAGGAAATTTTAAAGCTCTTAATCTTTTTTCAGAAGGGAACCGTTCAGATCCCAGAACATTATCAGGAACATAAAAGTCGGAGACTGAACCAGCAATATTGGGATCAATTGAGCAATCAGATCCTTTTTCATTATGGCAGCAAACTTTTTCTTCCGTATCCAATCCGGGCGGGGATTACAGTCATAAAATCTGTTCGCTATATTTATGAAGGAATCAAAACTCTTGCAAAGGGGAAAATTGAAGTTCCGGTATTGGATGGAACTGCCATCGGGGTTTCAGTTTTTCGAGGAGATATCAATACGGCGGCATCCATTATGTTTCTTCTGGGAATCGGAGAAACTCTGGAAAAATGGACTCATAAAAAGTCAGTCGATGATCTTGCAAAAAGCATGTCTCTGAATGTCACAAAGGTATGGAAAATCGAAGGAGACCATGAGGTTCTCGTTTCATCCGCCGATATACAGCCCGGAGATCAAATCTATGTCCATATGGGAAATATGATTCCTTTTGACGGAATTGTCGATGAAGGAGAGGCTCTCGTTAATCAGGCGTCTTTCACGGGAGAATCTCTTCCGGTCCGAAAACAAAAAGACGGATATGTCTATGCGGGAACCGTTGTGGAGGAGGGAAATCTGGTTATTCAGGTAAAAGAACTCAACGGAAGCAGTAAATTTGAGAAAATTGTTACGATGATTGAGGAGTCCGAAAAGCTGAAATCTTCGGTAGAAAGTAAAGCAGAACATTTGGCGGACCGCTTGGTGCCATACACTCTTCTTGGCACTGCCGCTACATATTTCCTAACTGGAAATATAACTAAGGCACTATCTGTCTTAATGGTGGATTTCTCATGTGCATTGAAGCTTGCGATGCCGATTTCTGTTTTATCAGCCATAAAAGAAGCCAACGGACGTCAAATTGTTGTCAAAGGAGGCAAGTATTTAGAGGCAATGGCAGAAGCGGAAACCATTGTTTTTGACAAGACAGGAACTCTGACGAAAGCCCAGCCGACAGTGAAAGACGTCGTATCATTTAATGGACAAAATTCAGAGGAACTTTTAAGAATTGCAGCCTGTCTGGAGGAGCATTTTCCGCATTCTATGGCAAAAGCAGTCGTTCAGGCCGCCAAGGATCAGGGATTGATTCATAAAGAGCTGCACTCTAAAGTTGAATATATTGTGGCCCACGGAATATCTTCTACCATAGATGGAAAAAAAGTAGTCATCGGTAGTCATCATTTTATATTTGAAGACGAAGCCTGCGAAATTCCAGCGGGAATGGAGTCTGTATTTGAGCAGCTTCCAGATGAGTGCTCTCATCTCTATATGGCGATGGAACAAAAGCTCGCAGCAGTCATTTGCATTGAAGATCCATTAAGAAAAGAAGCGGGAAACGTTATTTGCCGATTGAGAGAGGCAGGGTTCTCTAATATTGTTACGATGACCGGAGATAATGAGCGAACGGCAAGTGTCATTGCCGAGAGCGTCGGGGTAGATGAATATTATTCAGAAGTTCTTCCGGAGGACAAAGCAGCTTTTGTAAAAAGAGAGCGAAAGAGGGGGCGGAAGGTTGTTATGATTGGAGACGGAGTGAATGACTCTCCGGCGCTTTCAGCAGCGGATGTGGGAATCGCAATTAGCGATGGAGCTGAAATTGCCCGCGAAATTGCAGATGTAACCATTGAGGCAGACAGCCTTTACGAATTAGTTCGTTTGAGACAGCTAAGCCGGCAATTAATGAAGAGGATTCATCAAAATTACCGGGTAATTGTAGGATTTAATACGGGACTGATTGGAGCCGGGGTCATTGGCATGATTCAGCCAACAACTTCAGCGCTGCTCCATAATACATCTACCCTGCTGATTGGACTTAGAAGTATGAAAAATTTAATTCCGCAGGATCCCAAAAGGGTTCGTTTTGAGTAAGGAAAAATTTCAACGCTCGTATCGTCAAATATGTTTTGACCGGTACGAGCGTTTTGTTTCTAATATAGAAAACGTTCCGCGTTTTCTAATTCGATATAGTGGGGAATAATATCATCATAGGTTCCGTCATTTTTTTGAAACCCTTTGGGAATGATTCCCAGTGGAAGAAATCCAAGTTTTTTATAAAGTTTTAAAGCTGGGCGGTTGCTCGCAACAACAGCATTAAACTGTAAAATACGAAATCCGTGCTTGGGAGCTTCTTTTAAACAGTGCCGTACTAAGGTCTCTCCAATTTGTTTCCCGCGCTGGGAAGATGCGACGGCGTAGCTGGCATTGCAAATATGACCGCAGCGTCCGACATTATTGGGATGAAGGATGTAAAGACCAACCACCTGATTGGTATTTGTCTCCAATGCAACTGCGGTATAGGTTTGTTCCAGAAAGAACGAAAGACCGGTCTCTTCAGTCAGCAGTTCCGTTTGAGGAAACGCCTGTCCCTCAGATACAATCTCATTCCATATTTTTATGGCAGCGCTCCGGTCTTTTGTTTCAAATCTTCGTATCATAATCATTTCAAATTCGCCTCGTTTCTATCAGATCTCATTATTTTATCACGAAAAAATAAAAAATCCAATGACATGACAAAAAGATAATTCGGGAGATGATGAAAAAATTGTATCTTCACAACTCTTATGTTATGATAAAGTCGATAAGAAAAAGAGGGGGCACGTTTATATGAAATTTTGTTTGAAACAGGATGGAAAACGGCTGCTGATTGTCTGCGTTGTGTCATTTGTTATGGCGCTTAATATCAAATCCTTTGTAAGAACAGGCGGACTGTATCCGGGAGGCGCAACCGGTCTTGCACTTCTGATTCAGAGAAGTGCGGATTTGTTTTTTCATTGGGGCATTCCTTATTCTGTCATTAATATTCTTTTAAATGCAGTTCCGGTTTATATTGGCTATCGTTTTATCGGAAAAAAATTCACATTGTATTCCTGTCTTACCATCGTTTTGACGGGATTTTTAACGGATGTTCTGCCAAGCTATGCCATCACATACGATACGTTGTTAATCAGTGTTTTCGGCGGCTTGATCAATGGATTTGCAATTAGCTTTTGTCTGATGGCAAATGCAACCACAGGCGGAACAGATTTCGTTGCCATCTTTTTATCACAGAAAAAAGGAATTGATGCATGGAATCTGATTTTCGGTTTGAACAGTTTAATTTTGATTGCCGCGGGGCTTCTTTTCGGATGGGATAAGGCACTCTACTCCATTATATTTCAATATACTTCTACGCAGGTGCTTCATATGCTTTATACAAAATATCAGCAGCAGACTTTGTTTATTATTACCAATTGTGCATGGGATGTTTATGAAGCCATTTCAAAGGTTTCCAATCATGGGGCAACGATCATGAATGGAGAAGGACCATATGAACATCAGCAGAGACAGGTTGTTTATTCTGTGGTATCCAGAGCAGAGAGTAAAGCTGTCATCCGTGAGATTAAAAAAGCAGATCCGTGTGCGTTTATTAATGCAGTCAAGACGGAGCAGCTGGCAGGAAAATTTTATTTTAAGCCAAACGAGTAGGAGGAGATGAACATGATCATTGAAGGAAATCAGAAGGAATTGGATGCAATGAAAGAATTTCATCGAGGAAACCGTCAGGAGGGATTGAGATTGCAGGAAGAATTTGCAGCGCAGTTTCGAGAAGAATACAAAGAAAAGGATCACTGTTCCTGTCAAAAAGCCTGCCGGTATCATGGAAACTGCAAAGAGTGCGTGGCAATTCATCGGGCTCACCAGGAGCATGTTCCGAATTGTATGCGGCCTATTTTGAATCAAAAAATTAAAATTCTTTCTGAATTAACCGAACATACCATCGCCGATGAGATTGAAGCGCCAAAGGAAATTTTAAGAAAATAGCAGTATAAAGTTGTGATTCCAAAGGAGGGTATCAATGAAAATAGCAGTTGTTGGGAGTATCAATGCCGATATGATGGTAATTGCCGAGCGGATTCCGGGTAAGGGAGAAACTGTTTTTGGGAAAGATCTTTGTTACAGTCCCGGAGGGAAAGGCGCCAATCAGGCAGTGGCAATGCAAAAACTGGGAGCACAGGTTGAAATGTTCGGATGTGTCGGGCAGGACGAGCAGGGGAGACGAATGATTGAGAACTTGCAGAATATGGGAGTAACGACAGATCATATTGAAATTTTGGATCAGGTACCAACAGGGCTTGCAGTCATTACAGTGGGGGAACACGATAATTCCATTGTAGTGATCAGGGGAGCCAATGAAAGAGTGGATTGTGCTTATGTTGACCGTATAAAAGGCGCACTTAAAACATATGACATGGTCGTATTGCAGCATGAAATTCCATTTGATACGATCCATTCTGTGATTGAATTTTGTCATCAGGAGAATATACCGGTTGTTCTAAACCCGGCACCTGCGGCTGAGGTCCCTGTGGAACTGATGGACAAGATTGCTTATTTAACACCGAATGAACATGAGGCAAAACAGATCTTCGGGACAGACAGATCTTTGGAAGAATTATTGAGAGCATATCCGGAGAAGTTAATTG
>OFMK01000774.1_pt1 | contig 29210 bp, 30 predicted proteins | sample 1541781 | NCBI WGS metagenome assembly OFMK01 (sample SAMN04209250, study PRJEB22552) | human gut metagenome | biome: gut; material: feces | host: Homo sapiens | place: USA: Oklahoma
TGTGGCAAAAGTCAGTAAAATCAAGTGTTTTCAGTTTGCTCAGCAGACACTAATTAAGATTATGTCTTACTTGCGATTATATATTGTTGAGTAAGATATATTTTTGGGAAAATACGATATGGGGGATGAGAGAAATGTCTGAAAATGTTCAGGTTACAATGAATCAGGAAGCTGATTTGTCACAGCTTGCGAATCTGACTAGAAGAGAACTGAAGGAGCTGGAAGAGAAAGAAAAAACTCCAATACAGAAAATAATAGAAGTGATTATCATGGTGCTTCCGCTCATATGTGGGGGAGCTGCATTATTGGAATATCTTTTGATTCCAAATCCGATAATGAATAAAAATCCGATGTATTATGTGTATGTGTTGGTATTTTTTATGTGCGTTTATGCTTGTTGTGGTATTATGGCAGCTATTAATAAGTGGAAGGGAAGTAAAGTTTTTTATGAAAAAGTACGTTATGTAGCTCCACTGTGTTCAGTATTGTTTTTGCTTTTAAGCATATATGATTATTTGACATTGAAGACTGGAATACTTACACAACCTTTTGTACCTTGTATGAACTTCATTATCAATGGATTTGTAGCAGATTATATGAAGTTAATAGAATGTACGCTTCATACGCTTAAGTTATTGATGATTGGTTATTGTATCGGGGTTAGTCTTGGTCTTATTACAGGGATTACTTGTGGATATTCCAAAAAAGTTCGGTATTGGGTAGACCCGATTATTAAATTCTTAGGACCGATTCCTACCTCAACATGGATTCCGGTTATCATGGTAGTTGCAAGTTCACTCTTTGCTGGAGCTGTATTTATTATTGCGCTTGGTTCCTGGTTTGCAGTTACGGTTGCATCGCTTACAGGAATCTCAAATGTGGATAGAGAGTTTTTTGATGCGGCAAGGACATTGGGAGCAAGTAAAAGACAGCTTGTTTTCCGCGTGGCAATACCACATGCTATGCCATCCATTCTTCAAGGATGTACTCAGGCAATGAGTTCTTCTTGTGTTGCGCTTATGATTGCGGAGATGCTTGGTGTAAAGGCTGGACTTGGATGGTATATGACATGGCAGACAGGCTGGGCAAGTTATGATAAAGTCTTTGCGGCATTGTTTGTAATCTGCCTGATATTTACTTTGGTTACGAAGGTACTTGAAAGAATTAAACGTCACGTATTGCGTTGGCAGAATGGAGCAGAGAAATAATGAATGATAAGAAAGTTGTACTAGAACTTGATAAAGTAAGCAAGGTTTTTGCAAAAGTAGAAAGTGATGAAGTAACACATGCCTTATATAATGTGAACACAACGATGCAGAGTGGAGAATTCATTTCTCTGGTAGGTCCGTCCGGCTGTGGGAAATCAACGATTCTTCGTCTGGTAGCAGGACTGATTACGCCGACTATCGGAAAGGTAACTGTAGATGGTAAGGAAATTGAAGGTCCGGAACCGAATCGTGGAATGGTATTTCAAAAACCAACACTATTTCCTTGGCTTACGGTAGAAAAGAATATCGGATTTAGTCTGGAAATGCAGGGAAAATTAAAAGGGAATGAAGATAAAGTACAAAGAATGTTGAAGGTTATTGGGTTAGAACAGTTTAAAGATGATTACCCGGCACAACTATCGGGAGGAATGGCACAGCGTGTTGCATTAGTACGCTCTCTGATTAATGAACCGGAGATTCTTCTTCTGGATGAGCCATTGGGGGCTTTGGATGCGTTCACCCGTATGAATATGCAGGATGAGATTCTGAATATGTGGATGGAGACAAAGCAATTGGCATTGATGGTAACACACGATGTAGATGAGGCTATTTACATGGGGACACGTGTTCTTGTGATGGATGCAAATCCGGGGCGTATTGTTGCGGATATTAAGATTGATGAAACGTTTCCGCGTGACCGCTCATCCGCCCGGTTTGTGGAATACCGAAATGAGATATTAAACAAGCTTCATTTTGGTGGGAAACACGATTAATTCATTGGGTTTTTAAAATCGTTTTATGATTTTAAGAATAAAATACTAAAGGAGAGATGTAAAGATGAAAAGAAAAGTTTTAGCAGCACTACTGGTTGTGGCTATGTCATGCAGCGTGATGGCATGTGCTAAGCCACAGGAAGACAAAAAATCGATTGCCGGTGACACAAACAATGATGGTCAGGTCGACATGGGAACAGAAGACGATGTCGAGGTAAACAAGGAGAACGCAGATAAGCATATGAACTCTTACGAGGCTTCTACATCCGGAAAATGGGAAGCAATGTTCACGCCGATGGATATCGAGGGACGTGCGATTGATATGGCAGACTTTGACCTTACACCGACACCGGAAGAACTTGAAGCGATGAAAAAAGAGCCTGCTTACGGAGAAAAAGTACTCTACTATATGGCAGACGGATGTACAGCAGGACCTACTGTTGCGGCACATCTTGGTTACTATGAGGAAGCGGGACTTGAGTCAGAGGGAGTAAAAGGTAACTCTTACACAGAAGCTCTTGGTGCAGGACAGGCTACAGTGGCAGTAGGACATATTGCTACAATGCTTGTTCCGATTACAAATCAGGTTGACCTTACATTTACAGGCGGAGCGCATATCGGATGTAAATCATTATATGTTCTTGCGGACAGTGAATACGAGACAACAGAGGATTTAAAAGGAACAACGATTTCTGCTCCGAACGGAATCGGTAAATCAGACTATAACATTACTTGTTTATTACTTGATGCAGATGGAATAGACCCAAAAAAAGACGTAACAATTTCAGCAGTTACTGCAGATGCATGTATTACAGCCATGACAAATGGAGAGATTTCCGCAGCCCTTCTTTCAGATACATTTGCTTACAGCATGGTAAAAGATGGTACTCTGAAATGTGTACGTTCTCTTTTAGATGAAGACTTTGCTGATGAAAACTGCTGTATGATTGCTATGAATCGTACTTTTACGAAGGAGAATCCTGTAATTTCCAAGAAGATTACGCAGGCTGTTCAGAAAGCACACGCATATATGCGTGATAACCCGGAAGAAGCTACAAAGATGTTGATTGAACAGGGATGGAATGGTGGAGACTATGACATGAATGTTATGCTTAACAATTCACTTCAGTTTGGTCTGGACCAGGATTTCACAGAAGTTTCACTTAGAGATGTTGTCGAAAAATATGTGAAGCTTGGACTTATTGAAAGTATGGATGATGTGGATGAGATTATGAAATTAGCATGGACTCCGGTTTTAGATTAGTTGGAAATTTTCTTCATATAACATCAAAAATTCCCATTGAAATATTCAGTGGGAATTTTTCGGTATAGCAATATAGAAATAAGATTATGTGATAAAAAGGGAAAAGACAATGGAAAGTAAAAGAAATTTGATTTTTGCAGGGGTAGAGGTGATGCATGCATTATGCCTGATTTTAATCGTGAAAGTGATAGCCCCAGTATGTGATGGAATGGTGGAGACAGCGGTAGGAAAGCAAGTACCGATGAAATGCCATTATGCAAGTGTTGTATTATTGTTTTTAGGAGCGCTGCTTCTTGTGAATGCCATCCTTTGTGCGGTGAGAAAAGAAATGGTGGTATGTGGGACAATGACGATAGTTATTTGCATACTTACATTTTTGACATTGAATGCATCTGTTGGAGTCGGTATTTGTATGAATCCGGAAATGGCATGTAATTTTACAGCTCCATTTGTTAAAGTCCTTGGGGTGATTGGGATTTTGATTGGTGGTATGTCTATCTATTTTGGGGTAAAGCAGACAAAATAAACGTTAGAGGTTTGGGAATGAAAAAGGATAAAAAATTAAGCGCTCTGGATATGGCAGTTCAGAATTTGAAAGCGAAGAAATTCCGTACAGGATTTATGATGTTTTTTGTGATTTTGATGTCGGCAACGGTATTTTTCAGTACGGTTTTGATGAACAATTTAGAGCAGGGAATTCGAAGTACGACAGAAAGAGCGGGGGCGGATGTAATTGTAATTCCGGATGAAGGGACAGAAGATATCCGCAATTCATTGTTTGCAGGTACTCCATGCTCTATATTTTTTGACAGGGAATGGAAGGAGTATGTAGAGAAAGTAAATGGCGTAGAAAGAGTATCGGAACAATTATATGTGGGAACACTTTCAGCATCTTGCTGCGACCTTCCGGTACAGATGATTGCGTTTGAGCCTGAAACAGATTTTGTTGTACAGCCTTGGCTAAAGAATCAAAATGCGGTGAAGCTTGAAAAGGGACAGGTTTTAGTTGGAAATGCAGTTGAAGCAGAACCTGGAGAAACGATACAATTTTATTCAACAGAGTTTGAAGTCGCAGGGAAATTGGAAAGAACAGGAATGGGGTATGACAGTTCTGTTTTTATGACATTTGATACGCTTTATGAATTGAAAAATTCGGAAACGGCACAGACCAACTTACCGATGGATGAGATAGAAGATAAGATTTCTATGTTGATGGTTGATATTGACGATAGCATTCAAGATATGGATTTGATTCATTTGCGATTGGATATTGCAAAATGCGGTCCAAAAGGTGAAAAAATGTATGCGGGTACGACAGACGACCTTTTGAATGGTATTTCGGAGCAGGTGAAGAAGTTGTCGAGCTATGGTAATATTTTGGCGTATATTTCACTCGTTTCTACGGCTCTTGCTCTCATCAGTATTTTTGTTTTAACTATCAATGAGAGACGATATGAGTTCGGAGTTTTGTATGCAATGGGAGCGAAGAAGAGTCAGATGAGAAACATTATTTTGTGGGAAGCCTTGATAATTAGTGGAATAGGAGGTGTTTTTGGTACATTTGCAACGTATGGTATTGTTGTTGCTTTTAAAGATATTATTAGTATCAGGCTTGATATACCTTATCTGGATATGAGTCTGGTACAAATTGTGCCAGTGGCAGGACTCTGTATTGTGCTCGCTCTTACGATGGGAGTGGCGGCAGCGCTATGTTCTGCTTACCAAATTAGTAGGGGTGAAGTGTATCGTTTGCTTAGGGAGAATGAATAGATGATAAGAGTTGAGAATTTGACAAGAGAGTTTAAAAGAAACGGAAAAGATTTTGATGCAGTGCACCAAATATCGCTGGAAGTAAAAAAAGGAGAATTCGTGGCGATTACTGGACATTCTGGAAGCGGAAAAACAACGCTTTTTAATATGATTGCCGGTTTAATTGAACCAACTTCGGGAGAAATCTACATTGATGATTCGAAAATTACCGGTATGAGAGAGAATGAGAAGGCAATATTCCGCAATCACAACATGGGATATGTTCTCCAAGGACAAAGTTTGCTAAATAATTTTACAATTTTGGACAACATTTGTATGCCGGCCTATTTGTCTTCAAGTGTAGTTGGGTTTCAGGAGAGAGCTTTGGAACTTTTGGCGCAAATTGGATTGGAAGAGTTGGCGAATGAGTATCCAATGAATCTGTCGGGAGGAGAGATTCGAAGAGTTGCGATTATTCGCGCGATGATTAATCATCCAAAGATTATATTAGCAGACGAACCTACGAGCAATCTGGACCCGGAGAACTCGCATAAAATAATGCAGATGCTTCGTGATATTAGTGAAGCAGGCACTACGGTGGTATTGAGTACGCATGAACTAGAGTATCTCAGTTACGTTGACACTGTATACAAGATGGAACATGGAGTTTTAAAAAGATAAAAAATGATAAAAAGGAAGTGAATGTCGTTTGAGATGTTGCTTCCCTTAATTTTTGAAATTACGCATTGTGTAGTTGACTGAAATGGGTTATAATATACACACAACGTGTAATGTGTGAAAGGTGGATGATAATATGGATTGCTGTAAAAAAATAAAAGAATTAAGAGAAAGTACCGGAATGAACAGAAGAGAGTTTTGCGAGTATTTCAATATTCCGTATCGGACGGTTACAGAATGGGAAAGGGATAACAGGCATGCGCCGGAATATGTGATTCGATTGTTGGAATACTATATTCGAATGGAGAAACTGACGAAAGAGAAGGCGGTGGAGAAGAGGAATGGATGATAAGTATGTAAAAGTTATAGGAGAAAAAGAGGAAAATGAAGAAGAACAGGAAATACTTTTGATAAATGAGGAAACAATTCGAAGTAAAATTTATAATATGCGTGGACAGAAAGTAATGTTAGATTTTGAACTTGCGGAAATTTATGGATATACAACGGCAAGATTTAATCAACAAGTGAAAAATAATATTGAGAAATTTGATGAAGATTTTATGTTTCAACTCAAAAAAGAGGAATTTGATAACTTGATGTCAAAAAAATTGATATCAAGTTGGGGTGGGCGTAGAAAGTTGCCGAATGCATTTACAGAACAAGGCATATATATGCTTATGACTGTGTTAAGGGGTGACTTGGCAACAAGGCAAAGTAAAGCTTTAATCCGTACCTTTAAGCAGATGAAGGATTATATTATTGAGAATCAGAATCTGATTGGTGAGCGGGAATATTTACAATTATCCATGCAAATATCAGAAAATATACATACTACTATGGAATTGCGTTCTGATTTGAATGAAGTAGAAGACCAGATGGCAGAAGTTATGGATAGTTTAAGTGATGTTGTAATTCATTCGGAATTGGCAGAAGTCATGAATGAATTTGGAGAGCCCCATATGAAACGCGGCTATTTGGTTTTGAATGGAAATCCTTTTAAAGCAGATGTAGTATATGACGAGATTTATAGACAGGCAAAGCAATCGATTTTTATTGTGGATAATTATATCGGATTGAAAACACTGGAAAAGTTAATCAATATTCAGAAGGGAGTTTCGGTATCCATATTTAGTGATAATCTTGCAAAGGGGCTTCGGAAAAATACATATATGGATTTCTGTAAGGAATATCCGAATCTGGATATTAAGATGTTCCGGTCAGGTGGGATTTTTCATGACCGGTATATTATTCTGGATTATGGAACGGATTATGAGAAAATATTTCTGTGCGGCTCTTCTTCAAAGGATGCGGGAGGACGAATTACATCTATTTTAGAAGACCCGGACCGCAAGAAGTATGATTCGATGATAAAAGAATTGCTGGAGCGGGAAACATTGATGTTAAAATAGCCGATATGAAACAAGTAATATATAACATCTCTTAGACATACATTAGAGTGAACAATAAGATTGCAGGGGGATGTTATGAAGGATTACAGTTTACAGGTGTTGGAACAGTATGACATAGAAGTGAATAGTACAAGACGGACAAGAGGGGCTGTTTTGTGTGATACGAACGAAGGGGTATTGCTTCTTTGTGAGGCGGGGGTATCGGATAAGAAAGCGCCGGCTCTGGAATGTCTGACGACACATTTGGTGCATCATGGTTATCCGCGTGTGGATAGTATGTTTCTCAACCGGGAAGGGGAATGGATTACGAAAGCGGAGGATGGAACCCGCTACATATTGAAACGCTGGTTTAACGGGCGTGAATGCGATGTGAAGAAAGATTCGGAAGTTCTGGAGGCGGTTAGAAACCTGGCTCGAATCCATAAGATGATGAGGCTTCCGGGAAAAGAAATGCAGGAATTTACGGGAAATGATACGAGAGAAGAGTTTGCCAGACATAACCGAGAGCTTCGTAAGGTGCGTACTTTCATTAGAAATCGAACCGCAAAAGGAGAGTTTGAACGGGTTGTCTTACAATCATTTGATTCGATGTATGAATGGGCGAAGATGGCAGAAGACAGGCTGCTGCACTCCCGGTATGAAGAACTTTTGGAGCAAAGCCATGAAGAAGGTTTGATGATTCATGGAGAATACAATTATCACAATGTGCTGATGACTGCAAAGGGGATGGCAACGACGAATTTCGAACATTTTGCAAATGATGTTCAGGTAGAAGATTTTTATTATTTTATACGAAAAATGATGGAGAAACATGAGTGGAGTGTAGAGCTTGCAAGGGCAATGATACGGGCATATCAGGAGATTCGGCCATTATCCGAAGATGAACTTGAATATATGGCAGTCCGGCTTTCCTATCCGGAGAAGTTCTGGAAAGTTGTAAATTCCTATTATCATTCCAACAAAGCATGGATTCCGGAGAAGAGTGTAGAGAAGCTTCGGACTGCCATTGCACAGACAGAGCAGAAGAAACGGCTTTTAAACAGTATATTTTCTTTTCATTTATAAAAGAGTAGTGTATAATAAGGGAGAAAAACGACAGGAGGTACGAAAGTATGAATTATCAGGAAGCGTATCAGAAATGGATGACAGATTCTTATTTTGATGAGAATACAAAAGAAGAATTGAAAGCAATCGCAGATGATGAGAATGAGAAAAAAGAACGTTTTTATAAGAATCTTGAGTTTGGAACAGCAGGATTGAGAGGAATTATCGGAGCGGGGACAAACCGTCTGAATATCTATACAGTAAGAAAAGCAACGCAAGGACTCGCAAATTATATTGTGAAAAACGGAGCGGAAGACAGGGGAGTTGCTATTGCATACGATTCCCGCCATATGTCTCCGGAATTTGCAGATGAAGCGGCTCTTTGCCTGGCTGCCAACGGAATCAAGGCGTATGTGTTTGACGCGCTCCGCCCGACGCCGGAATTATCTTTTGCAGTGAGAGAACTCCACTGTATCGCGGGAATTAACATTACGGCAAGCCATAATCCACCGGAATACAACGGATATAAAGTATATTGGGAAGATGGCGCGCAGATTACACCTCCGCACGACAAAGGAATCATGGCGGAAGTAGAGGCTGTGACAGACTATGCGACAGTAAAGACTATGGGGCTTTCCGAGGCAAAAGAAGCAGGATTATATGAGATAATCGGGGAAGCGATTGATGAAGCTTACATGAAAGCTTTAAAAGAGCAGGTGATTCATCAGGATGCAATCGATGCTATGAATAAGGAATTGAAAATCGTATACAGTCCGCTTCATGGTTCCGGAAACATACCGGTAAGAAGAGTTCTGAAGGAACTTGGGTTTGAGAACGTCTATGTAGTAAAAGAACAGGAACTTCCGGATGGGGATTTCCCGACGGTTTCTTATCCGAATCCGGAATCAAAAGAGGCGTTTGCACTTGGTCTTGAACTTGCAAAAGAAGTAGATGCAGACTTAATTCTTGCAACAGACCCGGATGCAGACAGACTTGGAGTATATGTGAAGGATACGAAGTCCGGTGAATACCAGGTGTTGACAGGAAATATGTCCGGATGCCTTCTTGCAGATTATGAGATTAGTCAGAGACAGGCGACAAAAGGACTCCCGGATGACGGATGTCTTGTGAAATCTATCGTAACATCGAATATGGCAGATGCGATTGCGAAAGCCTATGATGTGGAATTGATTGAAGTTTTGACCGGTTTCAAATACATCGGACAGAAGATTCTGGAATTTGAGCAGACAGGAAAAGGAACATATCTCTTTGGATTTGAGGAGAGCTACGGATGCCTGATTGGAACTTATGCGAGAGATAAGGATGCGATTGTGGCGACAATGGCGCTCTGTGAAGCGGCAGCGTATTACAAGACATTGGGCAAAACTCTTTGGGATGCCATGATTGATATGTTTGAAAAATATGGTTACTATAAGGACGATATCGAGTCCATTACGTTAAAGGGAATCGAAGGACTTGCCAAGATTCAGGAGATTCTTGAGACTTTGAGAAAAGAGCCGCCGACATCCTTTGGCGAGTATAAAGTGTTAAGAGCGAGAGACTATCAGGCAGACACGATTCAGAATCTTGAGACGGGTGATGTTGCTCCTACAGGGCTTCCAAGCTCTAATGTACTTTACTATGACCTGGAAGATGATGCGTGGGTTTGTGTAAGACCATCCGGTACGGAACCGAAGGTAAAACTCTATTACGGAGTGAAAGGAAACTCCTTGGAAGATGCGGAGTTAAAATCCAAAAAATTAGGAAAATTCGTTCTGGAAATGATAGATAAGATGTTATAAAAGCTTGACAAAAGGGCGCAAAATCGGTATAACAGTATTTAGAGCCGTCCGAAGAGATTGCTTGGAAGATAGAATCTGACATGATTTTATAGACACAATTAGAGGAGGTATATACCCATGAACAAAACAGAATTAATCGCAGCAGTTGCTGACAGTGCAGAATTATCAAAGAAAGACGCAGAGAAAGCTTTAAAAGCATTTGTTGATGTAGTTACAGGTGAACTGAAAAAAGGAGAGAAAGTTCAGTTAGTTGGTTTTGGTACATTTGAAGTAAGCGAAAGAGCAGCAAGAGAAGGAAGAAACCCACAGACAGGTAAGACAATGAAAATCGAAGCTTGCAAAGCACCGAAATTTAAAGCAGGAAAAGCTTTAAAAGATGCTGTAAACGAATAAGGAACAGTTTTGAATAGAGGACAGGATGTCCTCTATTTTTTCAAATTACAGGAGAGATGGAATCCTGTGTTGGGGAGGAAGATATGAGACTAGATAAGTTTTTAAAAGTTTCACGTTTAATTAAGAGAAGAACTGTGGCGAACGAAGCGTGTGATGCAGGAAGAGTTCTCGTGAACGGAACTGTGGCGAAGGCTTCGGTAAAGGTGAAAGTCGGAGATGTGATTGAGATTCAATTCGGAACGAAGAGCGTGAAAGTAGAAGTTCTGGATATTCAGGATACAACGAAGAAAGAAGAAGCAAAAGAATTGTTCCGTTATCTGTAGTTATCATAAATGTGGACACCCTTTCATATAATGAATAAGAAAAAGGAATCCTGAGGATAGGGAAAGGGTGTGTACATAGTTTGGAAGAGAGACAGGTGCCAAAGGCACATAAAATTGTGATTAATAATCGGAAGACCAGTGTTGTGACAGGAGTTCTGGATGTGTTGTCCTTTGACCTGAATGAGATTCTGTTGGAGACGGAACAAGGGATGCTGATGGTAAAAGGAACAGATATGCATGTGAATCGTCTGAGTCTGGAAAAGGGAGAAGTGGACCTCTCGGGAAGCATAGATAGTATTGCATATTCGGAAATTCATGCGAAAGGAAAGACAAGCGAGAATCTCATCGCAAAATTGTTCCGGTAAGTGAATGATTGGTCTGGAAAAAGAAGTTTCGATATTCGTCCACGCGGTATTTTCGGGAATGTCTGTGTATGGAGCTTATACCGGGATTCGGATAGTGAGAAGAATCTTTAAGCATACGATACGGATGATTTCGTTAGAGGATTTCCTTTTTTGGGTGGCGGTCAGCTTCTATCTTTTCATACAGATTTATGAAACGAGCAATGGAAGCGTGCGTTGGTTTTTTGTGCTGGGGGTGGCAGCTGGGATGATGAGTCTGGCGCTCTTTGTCCGGCTGATTGAGAAAATGTGGAAGAAAATCCGAAAAAGTGTTGATAAACAAGAGAAAACAAGCTAATATATCCCATATACCATGGGGTAATGTCAGCATAAAGAATCGATAAAAGAGGAAGATAAATGAAGGATATAAAAAAAAGAAAAGCGTATGAAAGACGCGGACAGCAGCTTCAGCATCACAAGAGAAGCATGTTGCTCGTTGTTTCGGCTCTTGCGCTTTTGATTATTGTTGTGACGGTCGATAGTTTTTCCCTTCGTGCCAAGAATATTTCCTATCAGAAGCAGGAGGCAGAATTGCGGGAACAGATTGAAGAAGAAGACCAGAGAGCGGAAGATATCGAAGAATTTGAAGAGTACGTAAAGACAGATGAATATGCGGAGGATAAGGCAAAAGAAAAATTAGGCCTTGTATATCCGAATGAGATTTTATTTAAAGCAGAATAGTGATAATACAAAAGATAGATTGCGGACGCAATCTATTTTTTTTTATAAGGAGAGAATAAATGAAAACAGAACATAATCCATATGTAGTGCAGATGGACAGGTTTGCAGAATCATTGCACCACTTATCCGATACATTTTTGAAGTTAGAAGAGAAGCGTGGAGAACTTACGCAGGCAGAAACGGAGAACATTTTCCTGGAGATTGATGAAAAAGTCTGTAAGGACTGTGAGAAACGGCATTGGTGTATGGGAGAGAATGCCATCTGTACCTATCAGATGATGTATGAGATTCTCTCGGCGGTGGAGGAGTCCGGTTTGGATTTGGACATGGAGATTAAGAAAAAGCTGCAGAAGAAATGCATTCAGGCGCCGAGATTTTTGAGAGAGACATTGGAAATTTTTCAAGGAGCAAAAAAAGACCTTCTGTTTAATAACCGGTTGGCACAGAACCGGGAAGGATGCGCCGTACAGCTGGATTCTTTTGCGAAAATGATTCGCCATGCGACGAGAGAATTGGATGCGGCCATTTTCTCGGATGAGGCGATGGAGAAGCGGATTCAGACGAGATTTTTAAAGATAGGAATCCGGCTGTTGAGCAGTGTTTTCCTTGTGACTCCGGAAGGTAAGTATGAAATTCATGTGACGGTGCGTTCCAAGAAGGGACAATGTGTGACAACGAAGGAATTGATTCGGAATCTTTCGGCGGCGGTTGGAAGAAAGATGGTTCCGGAAGAAGGGGAACGGCCGATTATCGGGCAGGAATATTGTACCGTTGTGACGATGGAAGGGCCGAAGTTTCATACGTTGCAAGGAGTGGCGAAGATAGGAAAAGGATGTGAGAAAATATCCGGGGATAACTTCTCTATGCTGGAGCTTCCGGGTGGAAAAAACGGGATGATTCTTTCGGATGGAATGGGCTCCGGGGAGAAAGCTTTCAAGGAAAGCGCAATGGTGGTGGAAATGCTGGAAGAACTGCTGACGGCAGGATTTCCGAAGGAGACGGCGATTCAGATGATGAATACGGCGCTTGTGATGGGAAGGGAAGAGATAAGGTTCTCGACCATCGATATGAGCGTGTTTGACCTGTATACCGGGAATTGTGAGTTCGTGAAAGCGGGAGCTTCGACTACATACATCAAACGGGGAGAGAAGGTAGAGCGCATCAGTTCCACGAGTCTTCCAATCGGAGTGGTGCAGCATTTAGAACTGGAGGCGACGAAGAAACAGCTGCAGACGGGAGATTTCGTGATTATGGTGACAGACGGAGTATTGGATTCGCTTCCGGTTGGAGAGCAAGACCTTCTGATGGAGATGATTATAGGAGGAACCAAAGGAAATAATCCAAAAGAGATGGCGCACTATATATTGGAACAGGTATTGGAGTGGACAGGAGAAGAGCCGTTGGACGACATGACGGTGGCAGCTGTCGGAATCTGGAAACTGGAAAAGTAGGAGGGAAGTCTTGCATTTTGAAAGGGAATTTTATATAGTGGAACTATAAAATGAGAAGGATTCAAGTACTATGGTGAAGAAAGTTGCCGCTTTCGCGGCGGAATATCAGATGTTAGAAAAAGGCGACAAGGTCATTGCGGGCATATCCGGTGGAGCAGACTCGGTATGCCTTCTTTTGATGTTGCTCGAATTACAGAAACAGATACCGTTTGAGGTGATAGTTGTCCACATCAATCATGGACTTCGGGGAGAAACGGCACGAAGAGATGAGGAGTTTGTGGAAAACTTATGCAGACAGTACCATCTTCCGATAGAAATCTGTCGGGAAGACGTAGAATTATTTGCTAAAAAAGGGAAACAATCTTTAGAGGAAGCAGGGAGAAACGTAAGAAGAGCGGCGTTTCAAAGAATACTGAAGAAATACGGAGGGACGAAAATTGCGCTGGCTCACCACAAAAATGATAATGCGGAGACACTTCTTATGAATCTTGCCAGAGGAAGCGGTTTGTCCGGTCTTGTAGGAATCCGTCCGGTGAGTGGAAAAACGATTCGACCGTTACTTTGTCTTACAAGGGCGGAGATTGAACAATTTCTCTTACAAAAAAACATGACGTATTGTGTGGATGAGACAAATGCTTCGAATGACTACACGAGAAATCGGATTCGTAACTGCATTTTACCTCTTCTGGAGACAGAAGTGAATGAAAAGGCTGTCGTTCATATGGCAGATACTGCAGGGCAGCTTTTAAAAGTGTACGAGTATATGGAGGAACAGGTGGAAACCTGTTATCAAAATAGTGTGAGGCGAGAGGGACATGGACTTTTGTTCGAAGAAGCACCGTATAAGGAGATGCCGGACGTGTTTCGGGGAATGATTTGGAAACGCATGATGAGAGAAGTGTCGGGGAAAGAACAGAATATACACAAGGCGCATATCGAAAGTTTGTCTGAACTGATGAAGAAACAGGTTGGACGCCAGGTGAATCTCCCGTATGGAATGCTGGCGGAACGGTGTTATGAGGGAGTCTGTATTTCGATGGAAAAGCAAAGGCAGAAAGAGGGAGAAACAGAGAGTGTGGACATTGATTTTCGACAAGACGGAAACATCCGGATAGGGAATCAGATTCTTTCTTACCGAACGGTAAATCAAATGGAAGAAAGAGATGTGTTACAGGAGGAAAAAGTCTACACGAAATACTTTGACTATGATATAATGAACTGTACGGTGACCGTTCGGACGAGAAGACCGGGAGACTACATTACCATTGATGGAGAGGGAAGAACGCAAAAATTGAAATCCTATTTTATCAATGAGAAGATTCCGCGTCAGGAAAGAGAGCGTCTGCTTCTTTTGGCAGAAGGAAGTCATGTTCTCTGGGTTATCGGTTATCGGAGAGGGCACGCATATCATGTGAAGCCTCATGCAGAGAAAATAATAGAAATTTCAATAAACAAAGGAGAAGAAAATCATGTCAGAAAAGATTAGAGTTATGATTCCAGAAGAAGAAGTGGATGCGAAGATTAAAGAATTGGGAGAGAGAATCAGCAAAGACTATGCAGGAAAACAAGTGCATCTCGTATGTATTTTAAAGGGAAGCGTATTTTTTACATGTGAACTTGCAAAAAGAATCACAGTGCCGGTATCTATGGATTTCATGAGCGTGAGCAGTTATGGTGATGGCACGACGTCCAGCGGTGTTGTTAGAATTTCAAAAGATTTGGATGAGACATTGGAAGGAAAAGATGTCATCGTAATCGAAGACATTATCGATTCCGGAAGAACACTTTCTTACCTTCTTGAAGTCTTGAAAGGAAGAAATCCGGCGAGCATGAAGCTTTGTACGCTTCTCGATAAACCGGACCGTCGTACGCATGAAGTATATGTGGACTACGTAGGATTTGAGATTCCGGATGAATTCGTAGTGGGATATGGTCTTGACTACGCGCAGAAATATAGAAATCTACCATACATCGGTGTAGTAGAAGGTGTGGAGTAGGAAGGAGTAACAAGAATTGAATAACAATAAGAATAAAGGCATAAGTGGATTTTCCCTTATGATGCTGGCGCTGATGTTTGTGCTGGTATGGTGGTCTTTGTCACAGAACTCGACAGGAAGACAGAGCTATACTTATAAAGAGATGAAAGCAGACATAGAAGACGGCAAAGTCATGGAGGCGGTGATTGCGCCGGATGCAGGAGGGACAACGGGAAAAATCGAACTGACAATGGATGATAACGAGCAGAAATCGCTCTATGTTGTAGATGTGGCAGAGGCGAAGGAACTGCTCGATAAGAAAGATATCGATTATGAGACTCTTGGGATTCCGAAGCAGAGCTGGTTTATGACAACCGGATTTCCGACGCTGATTACGGTGGGTTCTGTATTCTTGATTTTTATGCTGATGAATCGTCAAGGAGGCGGGGCAGGAGCAAAGGCTATGAATTTTGGGAAGAGCCGCGCGAAAATGAGTACGGACAAAGACCGGAAAATCACATTCGACCAGGTGGCGGGACTCCAGGAAGAGAAGGAAGACCTGGAAGAAATTGTGGATTTCTTGAAGTCGCCGAAGAAATATATTCAGGTCGGAGCCCGTATCCCGAAGGGAGTCCTTCTTGTGGGACCTCCGGGAACAGGTAAAACATTGCTTGCAAAAGCGGTAGCAGGAGAAGCGGGAGTTCCGTTTTTCTCGATTTCCGGTTCGGATTTCGTAGAGATGTTTGTCGGAGTCGGCGCTTCGCGTGTAAGAGACTTGTTTGAAGAAGCAAAGAAGAATGCGCCTTGTATCATTTTTATCGATGAGATTGATGCGGTCGCAAGAAGAAGAGGTACAGGACTTGGCGGTGGACATGACGAAAGAGAGCAGACGTTGAACCAGCTTCTCGTAGAGATGGATGGATTTGGCGTCAACGAAGGAATCATTGTAATGTCTGCAACAAACCGCGTGGATATTCTGGACCCGGCAATTCTGCGTCCGGGACGATTTGACCGTAAAGTCATGGTTGGAAGACCGGACGTAAAAGGTAGAGAAGAGATTCTCCGCGTTCATGCGAAAGGGAAACCGCTTGGCGACGATGTGAATCTGACACAGATTGCACAGACAACTGCAGGATTCACCGGAGCAGATTTAGAGAACCTTCTGAATGAGGCTGCAATTATTGCGGCAAAAGAAGACAGAGTATATGTACAGAATGACGATATCCGCAAAGCATTTGTGAAAGTCGGAATCGGAGCGGAGAAGAAGAGCCGTATTATTTCCGAGAAAGAAAAGAAAATTACAGCTTACCATGAAGCCGGTCATGCGATTTTGTTCCATGTGCTTCCGGATGTTGGACCGGTATACAGCGTTTCCATTATCCCGACGGGAAATGGAGCAGCGGGTTATACGATGCCGCTTCCTGAAAAGGATGAAATGTTTAACACAAAAGGAAAGATGCTGCAGGATATCACAGTCTCTCTCGGCGGACGTATCGCAGAGGAATTGATTTTTGATGATATTACAACGGGCGCTTCCCAGGATATCAAGCAGGCGACAGCTATGGCGAAATCCATGGTGACAAAGTTCGGTATGTCAGAGAAGCTTGGTCTGATTAATTATGACAATGACAGCGATGAAGTGTTTGTCGGACGGGATTTTGGTCATGCTTCCCGCGGATATGGCGAAGAAGTGGCTGATGAGATTGACAAAGAAGTGAAACGCATTATTGACGAGTGTTATCAGAGAGCGAAAAATATTATCGAACAGTATCAGTCCGTACTGCACGCTTGTGCGGATGCACTTTTAGAAAAAGAAAAGATTACAAAAGAAGAATTTGAAGTGCTATTTGAAAATGTCGTATCTGAAGCATAAAGGGAGAAATTATGAACAGACAGGCGTTATTTAGTGATGGAACTGCAGATTATATCTGTCCGGTTGAACCGATGGAGGGAGAGACGGTCTCTCTCCGGTTCCGTACTGCGAAAGATGATGTAGAGAAAGTAACAATTATATCCGGAAGTGAAAGAATCCCTATGGTGAAGTGTGAAACCATCGGGGATTTTGACTATTATCGCGGAGAAAAATGTCTCGGAAGTGAGACGTTTTATTATCAGTTTGAGATTGTGAGCGGCAATAAGCTCTGTTATTACAATAAATGCGGTGTCTCCGAACAAAATGTATATCGGTATTATTTTACGATTACTCCCGGATTTTCCACACCGGACTGGGCGAAGGGCGCGGTGATGTACCAGATTTTCGTGGACCGGTTTTGCAATGGGGACAAGAGTAATGATGTAGAAAGCGGAGAGTACATTTACATCGGAGAACCGGTTGTGAAGGTGGAAGATTGGAGTAAATATCCGGCTGCAATGGACGTGCGGGAATTTTATGGCGGAGACTTGCAGGGCGTGTGGAATAAGCTTGATTATCTGCAGGAACTGGGGATAGAAGTCATTTATTTCAATCCATTGTTCGTGTCCCCTTCGAATCATAAATATGACATTCAGGATTATGATTATATCGACCCGCATTACGGGGTGATTGTGGAAGATGGAGGCGAGCCGGTCGGCGGCAACGTGAAAAATAATATTCATGCGGGTATGTACCAGAAGCGTACGACAAATCTTGCGAATCTGGAGGCGAGCAATCAGTTTTTTGGACGTCTGGTGGAAGAGATTCATCGGCGCGGAATGCGCGTCATACTGGACGGTGTGTTTAATCATTGTGGCTCTTTTAATAAGTGGCTGGACCGAGAGCATATTTATGAGCGGCAGGCGGGTTATGAGAAAGGCGCTTATGTATCGAAGAACAGCCCGTATCATGATTTCTTTCACTTTACAGAGAACGAAGATTCGGATTGGCCGTATAATGGACACTATGATGGCTGGTGGGGACATGATACTCTGCCGAAACTGAATTACGAAGGTTCAGAGAAATTGGAAGAGTATATTCTTCAGATTGGACGAAAATGGGTATCACCGCCGTACAATGCAGATGGATGGAGACTGGATGTAGCGGCAGATTTGGGCTACAGTAACGAGTACAATCATCTTTTCTGGAAGAAATTCAGACAAGCGGTAAAAGAAGCGAACCCGGAAGCGATAATTCTGGCGGAACATTATGGAGACCCGGGAGAATGGCTTCGGGGTGATGAGTGGGATACGGTGATGAATTACGATGCCTTTATGGAGCCGGTGACATGGTTCCTGACGGGGATGGAAAAGCATAGCGATGAAGAGCGGCAGGAACTGTGGGGAAATGCACAATATTTCATAGATTCTATGAATCATCATATGGCGGCTATGAAGACGTCGTCGCTTCAGACCGCTATGAATGAGCTTTCCAATCACGACCATTCCAGATTCCTTACAAGAACAAACCATATGGTGGGACGGACTGCAACGTTAGGGCCGGAAGCCGCAAACGAATATGTCAGCATTCCGGTTATGAAGGAAGCGGTCGTCATGCAGATGACATGGGTAGGAGCTCCGACTATCTATTATGGAGATGAGGCGGGAGTATGTGGTTTCACAGACCCGGACAACAGACGAACATACCCATGGGGACAGGAACAGAAGGAATTGTTGGATTTCCATAAGGAAATGATACGGATTCATAAGTCGTATCAGGCGTTGAAGACAGGGTCGCTTCTGATGCTTTATGGAGAACAAGATATCCTTGCGTATGGAAGGTTTACGGCGGAGGAGCAGTTTGTGGTGATTATCAATAATCGAAGTGAACTCACGACGATTACGGTTCCGGTATGGCAGACGGGTCTTCCGAAGAAAGGGGCTATGAGACGGCTTATGTATACTTATGACGGAGGATATACGACGGAGCACGACGAATATCTGATACGAGATGGAGAGATTGTATTAAATATGGGAAAACATTCAGCGATTGTGCTGAAGGATTTTGAAATTTAGGGAATGAAGCTCGCGGCAATGAGATTAGTCTTTCAGATACCGCTCGCGCGGAGATTGCGCAATAGCACAATCTCCTTTACAAAATTAATGAAATAAAATTCTTGCATTTTATTTCGTGTTATGGTAAAATGTTAAATTGTTGGGACACATGTTTTGACATATGGATGGGTTCCCGAGTGGCCAAAGGGGGCAGACTGTAAATCTGTTAGCAACGCTTTCGGTGGTTCGAATCCACCTCCATCCATTTTGCCGCAGTGGCGGAACAGGCAGACGCACAGGACTTAAAATCCTGCGGGACTTATACTCCCGTACCGGTTCGATTCCGGTCTGCGGCAGTAAGAAAAAAAGTCTTGACAAGATGTCGATGTTTTGGTATTATATAAAATGTGCCAAAGATAAGGCGAGAAACAATAAGCCCAGATAGCTCAGTCGGTAGAGCAGAGGACTGAAAATCCTCGTGTCGCTGGTTCGATTCCGGCTCTGGGCATATTTCAAAAGATAATAGATTATGCGGGTGTAGTTCAATGGTAGAACACCAGCCTTCCAAGCTGGATACGTGGGTTCGATTCCCATCACCCGCTTTTTTCATGCCCGAAAATAAGGAATAGAAAACTGCTTCCAAGCACTATATCAAGAAGGTGCCGGAAGCAGTTTTTTATGTGCAGACGTATGGATTGCACACTTTCTGCACTGATGATATTTAAATTCGTGTTATTTAGATAATACTTCTGCGCCGTCTTCCGTAATCAATACCATATATTCTATCTGAGCGGACAGACCATCGTCTTCTGTGTATACGGTCCAGTCATTGTCTTCGTCTACGAAGAAGTCTGGACTTCCTTCATTAATCATAGGTTCGATTGTGAAAATCATTCCAGGGACAAGAACCATCTCCGTTCCTTTCGGAGTCACATAGCTTACGAAAGGGTCTTCATGAAATTCCAACCCGATTCCATGTCCTCCGATATCTTCTACGACAGAGTAGCCGTTGGCTTGCGCGTGTGAATTGATAGCGTCTGCGATATCCCCTAAATGTCCCCAAGGCTTCGCCTGTGCAAGACCGAGCTCTACGCATTCCTCTGTAACGCGGACGATTCGTTCTGCTCTTTCGGATAATTCGCCGATGGTAAACATACGGGAAGCGTCTGAGAAATAACCGTTTAAAATGGTGGAGACGTCTACGTTGATGATATCGCCTTCCTGGAGGATGATATTTTCATCCGGTATACCATGACACACTTCGTTGTTAATAGAAGTACATACGCTGCAAGGGAATCCTTCATAACCGAGCGGGGCGGGAATGCCGCCATGTTCTGTCGTGAAATCATACACAAGCTTATCGATTTCCGCTGTGCTCATTCCGGCGTGGATATGAGCGGCAACGTGGTCGAGAACGGCTGTGTTTAAATCAGCGCTTTTACGGATTTCTTCAATTTGTGCAGGTGTTTTGATAATATCTCTTGTTGGGACAATTTCTCCCTGTTCTTCCAACAACATTAACTTTTCATCCATTGCCATATGGCATTTTTTGTATTTCTTTCCGCTGCCGCACCAGCAGGCTTCGTTTCTTTCCATTTTATAACCTCCGATTTCCAAGCATATACATTTATTATATCATATTTTTGGTTGTTAGGACTAACAAAATGAGATATAATAAAGAGAATGTGAAAGACAAAAGGGGACAGATATATGTCATATACAGCGTTATATCGTAAATTCCGGCCGGGAGAGTTTGAGAACGTCAAAGGTCAGGACCATATTGTGACAACATTAAAAAATCAAATTAAGGCAGAACGTATCGGACATGCATATCTTTTTTGCGGAACAAGGGGAACGGGAAAGACGACGGTTGCGAAGATATTTGCCAAGGCGGTGAATTGTCAGCATCCGGTGGACGGAAGCCCTTGCGGGGAATGTGAGATGTGCAAAGCGATTGCTGCGGGAGCATCCATGAATGTGATTGAGATTGACGCGGCATCCAACAATGGTGTGGACAATATCCGAGAGATTCGGGAAGAGGTGGCATACCGTCCGACGAATGGAAAGTACAAGGTGTATATCATTGATGAGGTGCATATGCTTTCTATCGGCGCGTTCAATGCGTTGTTAAAAACGTTGGAGGAACCGCCGGAGTATGTGATTTTTATTTTGGCGACAACGGAAGCCCATAAGATTCCGATTACGATTCTTTCGAGATGCCAAAGATATGATTTCAAAAGAATCTCCATCGATACGATTGTAGATAGGTTGAAAGAGTTGATGGAGAAAGAACAAGTGGAAGTGGAGGAGCGGGCTATCCGCTATGTGGCTAAGGCGGCAGACGGTTCTATGCGAGACGCGCTGAGTCTTTTGGACCAATGCATTGCATTTTATCTTGGACAGAAATTGACGTATGACCATGTATTGGAAGTGCTTGGAGCGGTGGATACCGATGTATTCAGCAAGCTGCTTCGACAGATTTTGGCGAGAAATGTCTCTGCGGTATTGGAGACGGTGGAAGAGCTTGTCATGCAAGGACGGGAACTGACGCAATTAACCAATGATTTCACATGGTATCTGCGGAATTTGCTTCTTGCGAAGAGTTCTGATAATATGGAAGATGTATTAGACGTCTCTGCGGAGAATCTGCAGCAGTTGAAGGAAGAGGCGGATATGGTAGAAGCGGAGACTTTATTCCGTTATATCCGTATTTTTTCGGAGCTTTCCAATCAGATGCGCTATGCGGTGCAGAAACGAATTCTTCTGGAAGTGGCGCTGATTAAATTATGCAGGCCGCAGATGGAGACAACGCAGGATTCGCTTGTGGACAGAGTGCGGGTGCTGGAAGAGAAGATGGAGTCGGGAGACTTTGTGAATACTGTACAGGATACTCCGGTATCTGTGGAGCATAAGGAAGAGAGAGTCCCGAAGGAAAAACCGAAGTTGGAGAAGGCGATTCCGGAAGATATCCGGGAAGTTGTGAAGAATTTCCGCATGATTGTAAATGAAGCCGGAGGTCTTTTGAAAGGGTATCTGAAAGCGGCAAGGCTGAGCCTTGGAGGGGATGACAGGCTTCTGATTGTGCTTCCGGATGAGTTGTCGGCAGAGTTTGTCAGTCAGGAAGTTCATAAGAATGAACTGACGAGTCTGATTGAAGAGAGAATCGGCAAGGCGGTGACACTCGATATCCGTTCGATGGATGAAGGACGGCGGTTCGAGGAGAGCTTTGTGGATATAGAAAAAGTGGTGAAAATGGATATCACAATTGAAGATTAAAAACAGAGTCAATGAAGGAGGATGTTACCATGGCAAAACGTGGAGGATTTCCGGGCGGAGGAATGCCTGGCAATATGGCAAATTTGATGAAACAGGCGCAGAAAATGCAGCGTCAGATGGAAGAGCAGGCGAAGGAGCTTGAATCAAAGGAATTTACTGCAACGGCAGGAGGCGGTGCGGTGGAAGTGACAGTTTCCGGTACCCGCGAAGTGTTGAAAGTAAAATTACAGGAAGAGGTTGTAGACCCTGACGATATTGAAATGTTAGAAGATTTGATTGTGGCGGCTACAAATGAGGCGCTTCGTCAGGTGGAACAGGAGTCTTCTTCTGCAATGGCAAAATTGACAGGAGGCCTCGGCGGAGGAATGCCTGGTATGCCGTTTTAATAGGGAGCATTCGAAATGGATTACTACAGCAGTCAGATAAGTAAATTGATTGAAGAGCTTTCGCGACTTCCGGGAATCGGGGCCAAGACAGCTCAAAGGCTGGCTTTTCATATTATCAACATGCCGAAAGAGCAGGTGGAGCAGATGGCGTCTGCGATGGTGGATGCGAGAAATAATGTCCGCTATTGTAAGCAATGCTTTACGTTGACAGACCAGGAGTTGTGTCCGATTTGCAGAAACAGCAATCGGGACGCGAAGACGATTATGGTTGTGGAGACGACGAGAGACTTGGCGGCATATGAAAAGACAGGGAAATACAATGGCGTATATCATGTGCTTCATGGAGCGATTTCGCCAATGCTCGGAATCGGGCCGGGAGATATCAAGCTGAAAGAATTGATGGAACGTCTCCAAGGAGATGTGGAAGAAGTGATTATTGCGACGAATTCCAGTCTGGAAGGTGAGACGACGGCGATGTACATCAGTAAGCTGATTAAGCCGACGGGAATTAAGGTGAGCAGAATCGCGAGCGGTGTTCCGGTTGGCGGAGATTTGGAGTATATCGATGAAGTGACGCTTCTTCGGGCTTTGGAAGGAAGAACACAGCTTTAGAAGCAGATGGATGAGAAGTTGCACTGAATAAAAAAGTGAGATAGAATAGAAAAAAACAGGAGGAAGAGAGAATGAACAAATTAGAACTTATGAAAACAGCTAATGAAGTTCGCAAAGGAATTGTGACGGCAGTTTACAATGCAAAATCCGGTCATCCGGGCGGGTCTTTATCAGCAGCGGATTTGTACACATACTTATTCTTCGAAGAGATGAATATAAATCCGGAAAATCCAAAGAAAGAGGACAGAGACCGCTTTGTATTGTCGAAAGGACATACGGCGCCGGGTTATTATTCTGCCCTCGCGCACAGAGGATTTTTCCCGATAGAAGATTTGACAACACTTCGTCATACAGGTTCTTACTTACAGGGGCATCCGGATATGAAACATATTCCGGGCGTTGATATGTCAAGCGGTTCCTTGGGACAGGGTGTATCTGCGGCAGTTGGAATGGCAATCTCTGCGAAGATTTCCGGAGATGATTACCGAGTATACACACTGCTTGGTGACGGAGAGATTCAGGAAGGCCAGGTATGGGAAGCGGCAATGTTGGCAGGCTTTAAGAAACTGGATAACCTTGTGTTTATCGTTGATAACAATAATCTTCAGATTGACGGACCGATTGACGAAGTCAATTCTCCGTATCCGATTGACAAGAAATTTGAAGCGTTCAATTTCCATGTAATTAATATTGATGGACATAACTTTGATGAGATTGACGCGGCGTTTAAAGAGGCAAGAGCAACAAAAGGAATGCCGACAGCGATTATTGCCAAGACAGTAAAAGGAAAAGCAGTTTCCTTCATGGAAGACAATGCCGGATGGCATGGAAAAGCTCCGAATGAAGAGGAGTATAAGATTGCTATGGAAGATTTAGAGAAAGTAGGTGAAGCATTATGTCAGAAGTAAAGAGAATCGCAACGAGAGAAAGCTATGGTAATGCTTTGGCTGAACTAGGAAAACTGCATGAAGATATTATCGTGTTAGATGCAGACCTTGCAGGCGCTACAAAGACGAGCGTGTTCCAGAAAGCATTCCCGGAGAGATTTATTGACTGCGGAATCGCAGAAGGAAATATGATGGGTGTTGCAGCGGGTCTTGCAACAACCGGAAAGGTTCCGTTTGCAAGTTCGTTTGCTATGTTTGCAGCAGGACGTGCATTTGAGCAGATTCGTAACTCTATCGGTTATCCGAAGAACAATGTCAAAATCGGTGCGACACATGCCGGAATCTCCGTAGGAGAAGATGGAGCGACACATCAGTGTAACGAAGATATTGCGTTGATGCGTACAATTCCTGGAATGGTTGTCATTAACCCATCGGATGATGTGGAAGCAAGAGCTGCCGTATATGCGGCATATGAATATCAGGGACCAGTATATCTTCGCTTTGGAAGACTTGCAGTTCCGGTTATCAACGACAATCCGGATTACAAGTTTGAACTTGGAAAAGGAATTGTATTAAGAGAAGGAAAAGACGTAACAATCATCGCGACAGGTCTTGAAGTGGCAGAATCTCTCGAAGCTGCAGAAATGCTCGCAAAAGACGGAATCGATGCGAAGGTTATCAATATTCATACAATCAAACCATTGGATGAAGAATTGATTCTTGCAGCGGCAAAAGAGACCGGAAAAGTCGTGACAGTAGAGGAGCATTCTATCATTGGAGGACTCGGAAGCGCGGTATGCGACGTATTATCTGAGAAACTTCCGACAAGAGTTCTGAAAATCGGTGTGATGGATGTATTTGGCGAATCCGGACCGGCAAAAGAATTGATTAAGAAATATGAATTGGATGCAGAGAGTATTTACAAGAAAGTAAAAGCGTTCGTATAAAGAGTTGTTAGAATGAAGGTTTTAACGAGATATGAGATGGCCAAAGAGACTTTGGCAAAATTGCGGATTGCGCAGAAGATTTGCAGACTTCGGGAAGAGTGGAAACGGGATTTTTGGAGATGTATCCGGGATGTGGCGACACATCCTGTGGTACTGCGCATGAAACTATATCCGCACCATGGGAACAGCAGTTGCTATGACCATTGTATTCACGTAGCCTATTACAATTATCAATGGTGCCGCTTCTTCGGACTGGATTATAAGTCGGCGGCGAGAGGCGGGATGCTTCATGACTTATTTTTGTATGACTGGCATCAGCATACGAAGAAAACGGGAGACCATTTCCATGGGTTGACGCATCCGAAAAGGGCGTTAAAGAATGCGAGGAAATTCTTCGATTTGAATGCGATAGAGCAGGATATTATCTATCGGCATATGTGGCCGGTGACGGTATTCCGCATACCGCATACGATGGAAGGATTCATTACGACATTAACAGACAAATATTGCGGAGCCTGCGAGACGAGCAGGCGGAAACAGCGTAGAAAACAGGGGAAGTAGCCCCTGTTTTTTTGATTGAGAAGGAAATTTTTTGGGAATCCTATCATTGAAAAAATGTATTTCGTACAAAGGTGCATAAAAAGTCGAAAAATTTTAGGGACAAGCTGACACTTTCCGATAAAATCAGCATTTTGCATATGCTAACATGGAAGAAAATATGCAGAGAGGTGAAGGTGTTATGGAAAGAAAGATTCCTAAAAACGTAAGACAAATAGGGAACGTATGCGACCCTTTGAAGATTTATGTGGAAGATTATGTAGATACATATTTAAACCAATTGTGCGAGCGGGAAGCAGACGGACCGGTTGGGGCGGTTCTGATTGGAGAGAAGGTAACGGAAGGAGAGCAGGAATATCAATATATCTACGGCGCCATCCGGATGGATGAAATTCTGCGGGATAATGATGGTGTCGAAGTATCGGCCGACACGTGGAAACAATGCTGTGAGTTATGTAAAGCGTTTTTTAGCGAGGGGGAGATTATTGGATGGTGCGCGGTGATTCCGGGAATCCCGCTTGCTATGAATCCGACATTGAAAAAGATGCATCAGAAATTATTTTCAAGAGAAACGGGGATTTTTATATTGAAAGACCCTGTCTGCAAAGAAGAGATGTATTTTGCGCCGAAATTCAATGACCTGATGTTGATGAACGGGCATTATATTTATTATGAAAAGAATCCGGAGATGCAGAATTATATGATTTCTTCGCGCAAAAAGATTGGCGTGACACCCAGTGAAGTGGTTGCGGATAGAGCTGCAAAGAGTTTTCGCGACCTAGTACAGACAAAGATGGTAATGCAGGAGAGGTATAAGATTCGTAAGCTTGTATATGGAGCCGGCATGATTCTTCTGATTCTTGCTTTGATTGCAGGAATCTCTGTTTTCAACAATTATGACAGGATGAAAGCGGTTCAGATGGCGATGGAGGCTATGTCGGATACGGTTCATGCGGAAGATGTGAAAAAAGAAAAGCCGAAAGAGAAATCTCCAAAAAAAGAAGAGGAAAAAGAAGTGAAGAGAAAAAAAGAAAAAGGTGAGGGAACTTATACGGTGGAACCTGGAGATACGCTTGCCGGAATCAGCAAAAAAGCTTACGGAGATTTTTCGCACGTGGAGGCAATCAGTAAGAAAAACGGATTGGAAAATGGAAATTTGATTTATGTCGGGCAAAAATTAGTACTCCCTTAGAAGTGAAGTGTGGTATAATGTGTGAACAGAGTGCACATGGAAATGAAACACGAATGACAGGAGATAAAAGGGGACGAAAATGAAAGATAGGGAGAAGGATGAGCTTCGTATGCTGCACCCGGACGAATCGAGGGAACGGGATACACATTCTATCATGGAGGAGATTCGGGAAGAAAATGATATTTTGGATGAGCTGGAAGCGAAGATTCACAGACATAAAAAGCGATATATCCGAAAGGTTGGAATCATTACCGCGGTCATTGCGGGTGTTTTGGCGGCGGGAATGTTCTATGTAACACATCAGACGTACACGAAAACACGTATTATCAATACATACAGTGACGAGGTGGAAGAAGGAGAACAGTATATTGAATTTGCAGGGGGCATTTTAAAGTATACAAGAGATGGCGTAGCGTTTGTAAGCGATAAAGGAAAAGAGAAGTGGAATGCGGCGTATCAGATTCAGACGCCTATCGTGAGCGTCGGAGGAGAATCGGCGGCGATTGCCGATAAAGGTGGGAACGATATTTCGGTTTTCGGAGAAAAAGGGCTCCGAGGGGAAGTGCACACGAGTCTTCCGATTGAAAAGATAGCGGTATCTTCCCAGGGAATTGTGAGTACGATTCTAAAAGATGGAAACACATTCCGGATTGTATGTTATGACGCGGCTGGAAACGTATTGATTGAGCATAAAACATCGCCTTCTACGACAGGATATCCGATGGATATCGACATATCGGATGATGGATATATGCTTCTCGTATCTTATCTTATGGTAAAGGATGGGGTGATTACCGGAAGAGCGGTCTATTATAATTTTGGCGATGCAGGAAAAAACAAGACGGATTACATTGTGAAGGAAGACGTTTATTCCGGTTCAGTGATTCCAACTGTATTTTTTATGGATAAAAAAACGTCGGTTGTAGTTGCAGACCATGAAATTGCGATTTATGAAGGAAATGAGGTTCCGAAAAAAATTTCTACAATCAAAATGGAAAACGGAATGAAGAGTGTGTTCCATGATGACAGCTATATCGGCGTTGTGGTTAACGAGAGTGGAAAAAATGAATTGCAGCTATATCATAAGAACGGAAAAAGAATTTTGTCTGAGCAATTTACCGGAGAATATAAAAATGCAAAGATAGCGGACGGCTCTGTGATTATGTACAGTGGGAAACGATGCAGCATATTTTCTAAAAACGGCGTGCAAAAATTCGAAGGGGAATTTGATACGAATATCCTGGAGATAAAACCGCTGTTGGGACTCAATAAATACTTGGTGATAAATACAAACGGATTTGAAGAAATTCGTTTTACGAAATAGGAGAGATTATGAACTGGTTACTAATTGGAGTTGGGGTAATTTTTTTCATCGGAATGATTATCGGATATGCCAGAGGCTTTCTGAAAATTGTAGTATCCTTTGGAGTGACGTTGGCAACCGTTATTCTTGTGGTGACGATTACGCCGAAGGCAGCGGATTTGTTGAAAAAATATACGCCGATTGACGATATGATTCAGAAAAAAATGGTGGCGATGATGACGCCGGATATTGGGGAGATTGATTTTACAGGGACAGAACTGGAAGGAATCGATTTGGAAAACGCCGATATCACAATAGAAGAAGTGAAGGAAAAATTGGGAGAAATTGAAATTCCAAGGCAGAAGCAGATTGAATTACTGGAGAAAGCGAATCTTCCGGCGTTATTTCGTAATGGATTGCTGGAGAATAACAATAGTGAAGCGTACAAAGTGCTGAAAGTGAAGAGTTTTCCGGAGTATGTCGGAGCGTACCTTTCGGATATTATCATTAAGATGGTTGCGTTTCTTCTTACTTTTGTTATTATGACTATTCTGGTGCGGGCTGTGATTTTTGCGTTGGATATTATTACGGCGCTTCCGGTTATCAAAGGGTTGAATCGATTTGCCGGCGCGCTTGTCGGAATGTTGATTGCGCTTATGATAGTGTGGGTTGGATTTTTTGTCATAACGTTACTCTATAATACGCAGGTTGGAAACCAATGTTTTCAATGGATTGGCGAGAGTGAATTCTTAACATTCCTGTATGATAAGAATATAATTCTGGAATTTGCGACAAAATTAATATAAGAAATCGAGATGTTTTGAGAAGAAATGCGCTTGTGAAACGTGCATTTCTTCTGCGTTATAGCCTATTTTTAGCGGGTTTTAGAGAAAAAAGAAGAAAAATGCAAAAAAAGTGAAAAAAGGTGTTGACATCTGTCGGGATGTTTGCTATTATAACTAAGCGCTTGTGAGACAGGCAAACACATCCA
>OFMK01000778.1_pt1 | contig 29110 bp, 27 predicted proteins | sample 1541781 | NCBI WGS metagenome assembly OFMK01 (sample SAMN04209250, study PRJEB22552) | human gut metagenome | biome: gut; material: feces | host: Homo sapiens | place: USA: Oklahoma
TTATCTCACATCTCGCACATCTCTTTGGTTCCGTACAGGTTGCCTCTTTCCAGTCGTGTCCTAGTGGCTCGCCTTCTGTTTTCCCACAAATCTTGCATGTTCTTGGAGTCGTGCAGGTTGCCTCATTATATTCTTCATGAGCACACGCTTCCACGATTACATTTACAAGATATTTCGCAGAATATCCGGAAGCATTCGTTACTACATATTCTACAGGCTGTGTAAAATCTTTTTCCTCCCCTGTTGCCGGAGATACTACACAATTCTCCGTAATTTCAATTGTCGGAGCAAGTTTTGTTATATCCGTACCATACGGAACTTTCAATTCAATCTTCTCATCCTTGATTGTTCCCTCTCTTTCGCCAATTTTAAAAGAAAGAATCGCCGGACGTACTCCCTCTTTTGCAGTCTTCTGAATTTCAAGAGGTTCTGACTGATGATGTTCTCCGGCATTCTTTAAAGTAATGCGAATCGCAAAATCACCGATTCCATCTATTTTCAGTTTCGTCTGTTCCCCTTCGTTAAAACATGTCACGAACTCCTGCCCTTTTATAACCTCATATTCAAATTCCGGCGGCATACTCTCAATCCATTCCTCTTCAAGAGTAGCTGTCATATCATAAATGTTCCAACTGAATACCTCATCCGGCAAATTTTTACAAACAATGGTATACATCGGCAAGGATACAATAGGAGGCTCTCCTACCTGTGGTTCTTCTACCTGCGGTTTTTCTGTCTGCGGCTCTTCTATCGGAAGCTTCTCCTGAACATCCCAGGCCCTCACCTCCATCGGTACGGCAGAAACCAAAACACAAATCGTCATAAATATGACTGACAATACTCGAAACATCTTGTTGTTCTTCAACATACGATTCACCTCCATATCCAGATACCAAACGTATCAATTATTTTATTATCTTTTCATCATTATACCATATATTTTATATATATTCTTTAACTTTTCCTTACATTTTAGTATGCATTCCACTTTTAGTCAGAAAAATGCTGTTCCTTTTTCACACGAAGTGTATTTTTTATGGAATAGAATTCCATAAAAAATGTGGCAACGGGAATCTCCCATCGCCACATCTTTCATTAGCTTCTATTCAACTGTTATTAGAATTTGCCTTCTGTTGCAGCCTGCTCGATGGCTACTGCTACAGCAACTGTCATACCAACCATTGGGTTGTTTCCAGCGCCGATAAGTCCCATCATCTCAACGTGAGCCGGTACGGAAGAAGAACCTGCAAACTGAGCGTCAGAGTGCATACGTCCTAATGTATCTGTCATACCGTAAGAAGCCGGTCCTGCTGCCATGTTGTCCGGATGAAGTGTACGTCCTGTACCACCACCTGATGCAACAGAGAAGTATTTCTTTCCTGCTTCTACGCATTCTTTTTTGTATGTACCTGCAACCGGATGCTGGAAACGTGTTGGGTTTGTAGAGTTACCTGTGATAGAAACGTCAACGCCTTCTTTCCACATGATAGCTACACCTTCACGTACGTCGTTTGCACCGTAGCAGTTTACTTTTGCGCGGAGTCCGTCAGAGTATGCTGTACGGGATACTTCTTTTAATTCTCCTGTATAGTAATCATATTCTGTCTGCACATATGTAAATCCATTGATTCTTGCGATAATCTTAGCAGCATCTTTTCCAAGACCGTTTAAGATAACACGTAATGGTTTTTTACGAACTTTGTTTGCTTTCTCAGCGATACCGATAGCTCCTTCAGCAGCAGCGAATGATTCGTGTCCTGCTAAGAATGCGAAACAGTCTGTATCTTCTTCGAGAAGCATTTTTCCAAGGTTACCATGTCCGAGACCTACTTTTCTCTGGTCCGCAACAGAACCCGGGATACAGAAAGCCTGAAGACCTTCACCGATTGCTGCAGCAGCGTCAGCAGCTTTTCTGCAGTCTTTTTTGATTGCGATTGCAGCGCCTACGATGTAAGCCCAGCAAGCGTTTTCAAAACAGATTGGCTGGATACCTTTTACCTGGTCGTAAACGTTAAGTCCAGCGTCTTTTGTGATTTTCTCAGCTTCTTCGATAGAAGCGATTCCGTAGCTGTTTAACACAGCGTTGATTTTATCAATACGTCTTTCATATGATTCAAATAATGCCATTTTAAAAGTCCTCCTCTCGATTACTCGTGTCTTGGGTCGATGATTTTCACTGCATCATCAACACGACCATACTGTCCCTGTGCTTTTTCCCAAGCTACGTTTGGTTCATCACCCTTCTTGATGAAGTCTGTGAATTTGCCAAGGCTTACGAATTTGTAACCGATGATTTCGTTGTTCTCGTCAAGAGCGATACCTGTTACATATCCTTCTGCCATCTCAAGATAACGAGGTCCTTTTGCAAGTGTTCCGTACATTGTACCAACCTGTGAACGAAGACCTTTTCCTAAGTCTTCAAGTCCTGCTCCGATTGGAAGTCCGTCCTCAGAGAATGCGCTCTGTGTACGTCCGTATACAATCTGTAAGAATAACTCTCTCATTGCTGTGTTGATAGCGTCACAAACTAAGTCTGTATTTAAAGCTTCAAGAATAGTCTTTCCAGGTAAAATCTCAGATGCCATAGCTGCTGAGTGTGTCATACCTGAACATCCGATTGTCTCTACAAGAGCTTCCTGGATGATACCATCTTTTACGTTTAATGTTAATTTACATGCTCCCTGCTGCGGTGCACACCAGCCAATACCATGTGTTAAGCCGGAAATATCTTTTACTTCTTTTGCTTTTACCCATTTTGCTTCTTCCGGGATTGGAGCTGGTCCGTGATTTGCGCCTGATGCTACAGGACACATCATTTGTACTTCATGTGAATAAATCATGTTAAGGACTCCTTTCAAATATGAAATCTTTTCTTTTTATTGGTCGTTATATCTTTAACATCCCATACATATTTATTTTCGCACAAAGTTCCTTATTTGTCCATAGATTTTTTATTTCTGATGGTAACCGTCCAGGAATTCTCCCATTCGTCTGATTGCATCGCTCAACACATCCGCTTCCGGAAGCATAACGATTCGGAAGTGGTCTGGCTCCTGCCAGTCGAATCCGCTTCCCGGAACGAGAAGAATATTCGTGGCATGCAATAAGTCTCTTGCAAACTGTTTATCATTCGTGATTCCGAATTTCTTCACGTCCAGCTTCGGAAATACATAGAACGCGCTGTTATTCTTGACAAACGAAATCCCGTTTATCTTCTCCAGTTCCCGTATGGTCGCCTCTCTCTGTTCATAGATTCTTCCGCCTTCTCTTACCATGGACGCAGGCGTCTCCATATCATCGAGAGCCGCCGGAATGACAATCTGCGCCAATGTATTTGCACAAAGTCTCATCGAAGTCAATTGAATAATTCCCTGCCGATAGTCTTCTGTCAATTCACGAGGTCCGCTGATTACCATCCATCCGCAGCGATAGCCGCACAGACAATGGGATTTGGACAATCCGTTCATCGTAATCACTGGAAGGTCCTCTGCCAGGGATGCCAATGAGACATGCTGCAATCCGTCCATCACAAGCCTGTCATAAATCTCGTCTGCAAACACCATGATTCCTGCTTCTCTCGCCACCTGCACGATTTCTTCCAGCACTTCTTTGGAATACAGCATTCCCGTTGGGTTATTCGGATTGATAACAATGATTGCTTTCGTCTTATCTGTAATCTTAGAACGAATATCCTGTACGTCCGGATTCCAGTCTGCTTTCTCATCGCAAACATAAAATACCGGCTTTCCTCCCGCCAGATATACGGAATTTCCCCAGAGCGAATAGCTTGGAGAAGGCACGAGGACTTCATCCCCATCATTTAATAATGGCATCAAAGCGAAGGATACGACCTCACTGACGCCATTTCCGATAAATACGTCATCCGGTGTGATTCCTTTGATTCCTTTCGAAGACTCGTATGCACAGATTGCTTCCCTTGCCTGCGGCATCCCTTTAAAATCACAATATCCAACTCCATCATCAATATGATTGTTTAACGCATGTTCAATGCTCTTCGGGAGTCCGAATCCAAAGGTAGCCGGATTGCCTGTATTCAGTCTCAGAACATCAATCCCCCGCTCTCTCATCTTCATCGCTTCCACATACAAAGGACCCCTGATGTCCGAGTGTACATGTTCCATTCTTTTTGCTCTCATAATATTTTCCATTGTAATTCTCCGTTTCTATCCGATGTTTTTCATTGCCTTTATCATATACCAACGTTATAATATAATCAAATACATATATTTATATATAAGTTATATCGTTTTAACTATAATAGGAGGCATTATGTTTACATGGAAAAAATATATTTATGAAGTATATCTGGAGAAGAGTTTCTCGAAGGCGGCACAAAACCTGTTTATCAGCCAGCCTTCTTTGAGCGCCCGCGTCAAAAAAGTCGAAGAGCGGATTGGGTTTCCACTCTTCGACCGCAGTACTAGCCCTCTGCAGCTTACGGAAGTCGGGAAAGTCTATATCGAAGCTTCGGAAGAAATCTTTAAAATCGAACAGCGGGTCGAGAATTATATCAACAATCTTTCGACTTTGAAGACAGGAAGCCTGTCTATCGGAGCCAGCAATCTGTTCGCCGCTTATGTGCTTCCTCCGCTTATTACCGGATTCAAGCAAAAATTTCCGGACATTCACATTCAGATTACAGAGGGAAACACAACGCAGTTGGAATCCATGCTGAGCAATAACTCCCTTGACTTCGTCATCGACAATTATCATTATGACAGTACGTTATACAATAAGGAACTTTACTGCAAGGAAAATATTCTTCTGGCTGTGCCGAAGAATCTTCCGGTTAATGATACATTTCGGGAATACTCACTTTCTTACGAAAGTATCCGCAACAAAAGCTATCTGTCTCCCTCTTACCCGTCAGTTCCTCTGGAAGCATTTTCCGCGCTTCCATTTATCATGCTGACGCCCGGCAATGACACTCGGATTCGGGGAGACAGATTGTGCAGGGAAGCCGGATTCCATCCAAATATTATCCTGGAACTGAATCAGCAGTCCACCGCTTACATGGCGGCCTCCACCCAGCTTGGCGCCACATTTATCAGCGATATCCTAGTCAGCCAGCTTCCTTCTTTTGAAAACCTCGCCTACTATAAGCTCCAAGGCGACAGCGCGAACCGCAAAGTATTCTTCTACTATAAAAATCATAAGTATAAAACGAAAGCGATGGAAGAATTTCTCTCCATGATGCATGCAGAAACCCTTCCATCGTAATCCTTACTTTGTATTTACTTTTTCACTCAGCATCTCATTGAAAAGCTGCAGCGCCTGTTCTACCGTCTCATTCCGGTTCTCTTCCCGCGTTCCGGATAAATGCAGTTCGTTCACGCGAACCATTCCGTCAATATAGCACGCCGTATAGATTAAGCCGACCGGTTTCTCAAGGGTTCCTCCTCCTGGCCCCGCGATTCCGGTTGTGCTGAGCGCGGCATCTGCACCTGCAACTTTCGCCGCCCCCCGCGCCATCTCTTCTGCCGTCTGACTGCTTACCGCGCCAAACGATTCCAACGTCTCGTGCCGGACTCCTAGGATTCTTTCTTTCGCCTCATTTGCATAAGTAATGTGGCCTTCCCGATAGACTTCCGACGCTCCTGCCACACCAAGAAGTCTTCCTGCCAGAAGCCCTCCGGTACAAGATTCTGCAGTCGTAACCGTCATACCTCGTTCCGATAACTTCCGTACAATCTGTTCTTCGATTGTCATGCTACATTCCACCTTTTGTCAGAACTTCTTTATTCTTTGCCACATAATCAATCAGGGAAATCACTGTGAGAATTAATGCAACATAGATTAAAATCGTCTCAACCACCGCAAAAGAAGGTCCCAGGTCCATAATCATGACAATCACCATCACCATCTGGAATACTGTTTTGAATTTTCCCCAATAGCTTGCTGCGATAACGATTCCGCTATCCGATGCCACGAGACGGAAACCGCTGATAATAAACTCTCGGCTGATGATAATAATGACAATCCATGCCGGAAGTCTTCCCATCTCCACGAGGCAAATCATTGCAGAACTTACGAGAAGTTTATCTGCAAGAGGGTCCATAAACTTTCCGAAATTCGTCACAAGATTATATTTTCTCGCAATCTTTCCATCCAGCAAATCCGTCAGGCTCGCGATTACGAAGATTGCAAGCGCAATCCACTTGTCCATTCCCGGTACAATGTCCATCAGCATAAATACTACAAAGAACGGAATCATCAGTACTCTCAAAACTGTCAACTTATTTGGTAAATTCATTACACAATCTCTCCTATCAAATCATATTCCAATGCCCCGGTTACCTTGACTTTCACGAAGTCTCCGGACATCAGTTCTTCTTCTGTATTTACAAAAATCAACCCGTCTACATTCGGCGCGTCCTTGTAGGTACGTCCGACATACGCATTCTCGTCCGCAACTTTTCCTTCAATCATGACGAGCACTTCTCTGCCAATCATATCTTCCGCAAGGTCAAACGCAATATCCTGCTGCAGCTCCATAATCTCTGCCTGACGGTCTTCTTTGACTTCTTCCTCTATCTGTCCGTCCATCTCCGCTGCCGGAGTATCCTCCTCCGGAGAGTAGGTGAACACGCCAAGGCGGTCGAATTCCATCTCGTCTACAAAGTCCAGAAGTTCCTCGTGCTGCTCTTCGGTCTCTCCCGGGAATCCGGTAATCAATGTAGTGCGAAGCGCAATATCCGGAATCTCCCTGCGAAGCTTTGCAATTATCTCCACAAGCTGTTCCTTGGACGTTCTTCTTCCCATTCTCTTCAGAATCGCATTGCTTGCATGCTGAATCGGCAAATCCAGGTAGTGACAAATCTTCTTCTCTTCCTTCATCACCTGAATCAGTTCATCTGTAATCTCCTCCGGATAGCAGTAAAGAATTCGAATCCACTGGATTCCAGGAATCTTACAAAGCTCTTTCAAAAGCTTCGGAAGGGATTTCTCCCCGTAAATGTCTTTTCCGTAAAGCGTCGTCTCCTGCGCCACAAGAATCAATTCTTTCACTCCCTGCTCCGCGAGTTCCTTCGCTTCTTTTAAAAGCTGCTCCATCGGAACGCTTCGGAAGTTTCCGCGAATCTTAGGAATGATACAGTACGTACAATGCTTATCGCATCCTTCTGCAATCTTCAAATATGCAAAGTGCCCGCCAGTTGTCACGAGTCTCGTTGTCTCTACTTTCGGAAGCGCGTCGATATCTGTCATCTCTACCATGACATGTCCTTTCAAAGCCTCGTCAATCGCTTCCGTAATCTTATCATAAGACGTCGTTCCGAGCACTGCATCGACTTCCGGAATCTCCTCGACAATCTCGTTTTTATAGCGCTGTGCAAGACATCCGGTTACAATCAAAGCCTTCAGACGTCCTTCTTTCTTATACTCTGCCATCTCAAGGATTGTCTGAATACTTTCTTCCTTCGCATCATGAATAAAGCAGCACGTATTGATAACGATAACGTCTGCCTGCGTCTCGTCATCCGTCATCTGGTGGCCTTTGGATGCCAAAAGCCCGAGCATAACCTCTGTATCTACCAGATTCTTGTCACAGCCCAGGGAAATAAATAATACATTCATGCAATCTCTCCTTTACACTTAGCAGGGCAGATACCTTCTGGCACCTGCCCCTCTTCTCTCTTATTATTTCTGTGAATCTTCTGCGATAATCTTAAGCTGTCCGCTGTTCAGCTCGTCGATTGCAACAGAAAGCGGTTTCTGTCCGTCTTTCACTTTTACAAGCGGTGTAGCCCCGTCAATCAGTTGTCTCGCTCTCTTTGATGTGGCAAGAACGATAGAATAACGGCTGTTTACAATCTTAGTTGCGCCCTCCTCTACGTCCTGATTTACTACTTTCATCAAATCTGTATAAGATGGATGTAACATAAATTTATTCTCCTTTCACATAATCGTCTAATTGTTTTTTAATATGCCCTATCAAATCCACATTGCGGAACACTCTTCGGTGTTCGCCCTGGATAATGCTGTGCATCTCCTCCACACAGGCAGCCAGATTGTCATTAATCACAAGATAATCATACGCATCCATCCCGTCTGCCTCTTCTGCAGCCCGTCTCATTCTGGACTCGATGACCTCCATCGTCTCTGTTCCCCGTCCCACAAGACGATTCTTCAGAGTCTCCACATCCGGAGGCGTCACAAAAAGCAACAACGTCTCAGGGAATTTCTCCTTCACCTTCAACGCCCCTTGAATCTCAATCTCAAGGATGACATCCTTACCTTGCTCTAACTGTTCTTCTACATATGCGCGCGGAGTGCCATAATAATTATTCACATACTTAGCATACTCTATTAATTCATCCTGTGCAATCATTTTTTCAAATTCTTCTGTAGTTTTGAAAAAATATTCCTTGCCGTCCGTCTCTCCCTCTCGCGGTTTTCTCGTCGTTGCCGAAATCGAAAGCGCATAATTATCATAGTTTTGAAGAAGTTCCTTCATCAATGTTCCCTTCCCTGCTCCGGAAAAACCGGACACAACAATCAGTATTCCTTTTCTACTCATCATTTCTACCTCTTAAAAATCTTTGCAGTAATTATTCAATATTCTGTATCTGTTCTCTTACCTTTTCGATGCCCGTCTTCAGGTCAATGGCATAATTCGAAACTTCCAGGTCGTTTGCCTTGGATAAGATAGTGTTGGCTTCCCGATTCATCTCCTGGGCGATAAAGTCAAGCTTCCGTCCTACGCCCTCTTTCTCTTCCAGCGTACTCTTCATATGCTTGATGTGGCTCCGCAGCCGAACCGTCTCCTCATCTGTACAAATCTTATCCGCAAACAATATCACTTCCGCCGCGATTCTTCCTTCCTCTATCTGTGTATCCGCAAGCAGCTCTTTCACCTTCGTTTCCAGCTTCTCCCGATATTCTGCGACAATCTGCGGAGAACGCTCCTCCACCTTGTCTACAAGAACAAGCATCTCGTCCAGTTTCCGGATGATGTCGTTCTTTAACTGTTCCCCTTCCACTGTCCTCGTCTCGACAAACTGTGCAAACGCTCCTTCCAGAGCCTTTTTCAAACCGTTCCACAGTTCTTCTTCGTCCATGGACTGTTCTTCCATCGTCAGAACTTCCGGATAACGGGATAAGGAAGAAACTTTGATATCGTTTTCCAATAAAAACTTCTCTTCCATCTGTTTGAAGTACTTCAAGTATTCTCCCGCCAGAGCCTCGTTATATTTTAATAATACCTGCTCTTCCGAAAAGTCTTCATATGTAATGAAAATATCCACTTTTCCTCTCTGTGCATACTGTTTCAACAAATTCCGAATGGATGATTCAAAAAAATTAAGCTTCTTCGGCATCCGGATATTCACATCCAAATACCTGTGATTGACGCCCTTTAACTCAACTGTAAACTTACGCTCTGCTTCAAAGATTTCGCATCTTCCAAAGCCTGTCATACTTTTAATCATGTCCGTTCCCTCTTATTTATCATTTTTACAGAATGCCAGAATCAACATAAACTATGCTATGTGCATCTCCCGGCATCTTTACAGTAATTTTTATTATAATCTATTTGTGAAATAAGGTCAAATCTTTTACACATCTTCTTTTTCTCTTTGCGTTTACTCGTGGTAACATTCATGGTATACTGGTAAAGATTTTATGATAGAAAGAAGGGACCTTTATGGCTTTCGATGGAATTACAATTGCAAATCTCGTTCATGAACTGAACGACACAATATTAGATGGACGCATTAACAAGATTGCACAGCCGGAGGCGGATGAGCTTCTTCTGACAATCAAGCTTCCGAGAGGACAAAAGAGACTTTACATTTCCGCAAGCGCTTCTTTGCCTCTGATTTATCTGACAGAGACAAACAAGCCGAGCCCGATGACGGCTCCGAACTTCTGTATGCTTTTAAGAAAGCACATCAACAACGGAAGAATTACGAAGATTTACCAGCCGAAACTGGAGCGTATCATCTGCTTTGAAATCGAACACCTGGATGAATTAGGCGATTTATGCAGGAAAAAGCTGATAGTTGAGATTATGGGAAAACATAGCAATATCATCTTCTGCACCGAAGAAAACCGAATCATTGACAGTATCAAGCATGTCTCCTCCCAGATGAGTTCTGTCCGCGAAGTCCTTCCTGGAAGAGACTATTTCATTCCGGACACGATGGAAAAGCTGGACCCTCTTACGGTGTCAGAAACAGAATTTTCCCACGCTTTACAGGAGAAACCGATGCCGTTATCTAAGGCGCTCTATACGACCTTTACCGGAGTCAGCCCTGTCGTGGCAGAGGAGATTTGTCATGTGTCCGGAATCGCATCCGAAATCACCCCGCGGGATTTATCCGATGATTTCATGCACCACCTGTACAATCAGTTTTCGTTATATTTTGAATCTGTGAAAAGCGGAACATTTACGCCTGCCATTTATTATCATGGCGCAGAACCGAAGGAATTCTCCGCTCTTCCACTCTCTCATTTTTCCATGTATACGGAGAAGCCTTTCTCCTCCATCTCAAGGCTTTTGGAGACTTATTATGCGGAGAAGAATAATCTCACACGTATCCGCCAGAAATCCGTAGACTTACGCCGCGTCGTACAGACGTCTCTCGAGAGAAACCGCAAAAAATATGACCTTCAGTTCAAGCAGCTTCGCGATACCGAGAATCGTGAAAAATACAAAGTATACGGCGAACTCATTCACACATACGGCTATAACCTGGAAGAAGGCGCCAAAACACTAGAAGCTCTCAACTACTATACGAATGAAATGATTACGATTCCGCTTGACCCACAGAAAACAGCGATGGAAAATGCGAAGAAATATTTCGATAAATACAATAAACAGAAACGTACTTTCGAAGCATTAAGCGAACTGATTCAGGAAACAAAAGACGAAATCACCTATCTGGAATCGGTCAGCAACGCCTTAGATATCGCGTTGAGTGAAGATGATTTGATTCAGATTAAGGAAGAGCTCACACAGGCCGGATTCATCCGCAGAAAGTATACGAAAAAGAAAGAAAAAATCGTAAGCAAACCATTTCATTATATCTCCAGCGACGGCTACCACATGTACGTTGGGAAGAATAACCTTCAAAACGAAGAGCTGACCTTTCATTTTGCAGTCGGAAACGACTGGTGGTTCCACGCAAAAGGAGTCCCTGGCTCCCATGTCATCGTAAAAACAAACGGCGACGAACTTCCGGACCGGACGTTTGAGGAAGCCGGACGACTTGCCGCCTACTATTCCAAGAACCGGGGCGCCGAAAAAGTGGAAATCGATTATGTGGAAAAGAAACATGTGAAGAAACCAAACGGAAGTAAGCCGGGATTCGTCGTCTACTATACGAATTATTCGCTTATGATTGATTCCGACATCAGCGGATTAGAACAGGTGTAACGCCCGAATCGATGATTATCAAAAAACCATGTATTGGAAGGAACTCCTTCTTCTACATGGTTTTTCTTACTATGACAAGAATCTCTATTTCTTCTTATATCTCTGCTCGCAATACTTACATCTGTATTCTTCTTTTTCCGGGTCTGTAAGCACGAACACCTGGTCAAGTCCCTGCTCCACAGAAGTGATACATCTCGGGTTTTTGCAGCGGATAACATTGACAATCTGTTTCGGAAGCGCAAGCTCCATCTTCGATGTAATCTTATTCTGCTGAATAATATTGACTGTAATATTGTGGTCGATGAATCCAAGAATATCCAAATCAATCACGTCAATCGGACATTCGATTTTCATAATATCCTTTTTCCCCATTTTGTTGCTTTTCGCATTTTTAATAATCGCAACTGTGCAATCTAACTTGTCTAATTTGAGGTATTTATAAATATCCATACTCTTTCCTGCCTGAATATGGTCGAGAACGAATCCTTCTTCGATACTGCTAACATTTAATGTACTGCTCATGCTATGTACTCCTTTCCTTGTCTATTTCATTCTAAGATACATGGATGTCTAAAAGTGTCAAAATCAATGCCATACGTACATACACGCCGTATTGCGCCTGTTTGAAGTAAAGTGCACGCGGGTCATCATCTACTTCCACTGCGATTTCATTGACTCTCGGAAGCGGATGAAGCACAATCATGTCTTCCTTAGCGAGCGCCATCTTTGCCGCATCCAGGATATAGAAATCTTTCATACGGACATAGTCTTCCTCATTGAAGAAACGTTCCTTCTGAACTCGTGTCATATAGAGCATATCAAGGTCTCCGATTGCAGATTCCAGATTCTCCACTTCTTCATATGGAATATTGTGTTTGTCAAGAACATCTTTCCGAATGTAACCTGGAAGTCGCAATTCTTCCGGTGAAATCAAAACAAATTTGATATTATCGTATCTTACAAGGGCATGAATGAGAGAATGAACGGTACGTCCGAATTTCAAATCGCCGCAAAGCCCGATTGTCATATTGTTCAAACGTCCTTTTTCCGAACGAATCGTAAGCAAATCTGTCAAAGTCTGTGTCGGATGCTGATGTCCGCCGTCTCCTGCATTGATAACCGGAATGCCGGAATGTTGTGCCGCAACGAGAGCCGCTCCTTCCTTCGGATGCCGCATTGCCGCAATGTCTGCATAGCAGGAAGCCATACGAATCGTGTCTGCCACGCTTTCCCCTTTTGCCGCGGAGCTTGAATTAGCAGATGAGAAGCCGAGAACGCTTCCGCCAAGATTCAACATGGCAGCTTCATGGCTCAATCTCGTTCTCGTACTTGGTTCATAGAACATGGTGATTAATTTTTTCCCCTCACAGGCATGCGCGTATTTCTCCGGATGAGCCTCGATATCATTCGCAAGGTCCAGAAGTTTGTCTGTCTCCTCTACGGAAAAGTCAAGTGGGTTCAGTAAATGTCTCATAGTAATCCTCCTATCTGTATCTATAAAATTTGTCTTTCGCATTCTATATAAAGCCGTAATTCTTCCTTACCATTGCACATTCAGAAACACTGGCAGCTGATTCAGAACTATTAATACTATATGAATGGGTAAGTTTTATCACGAATTTATTTAGAAAAGAAATGTGTTTAATTATGATATAATATCTGTCAAATGAAAAATCAGAAGCAAAAAATGAAAGAAAAAAACGATGAATCAACTTATAGTTTTCAAACTTCAGACGTTTCTTCTTCTCCATAATTATCCCTCCGATTTACACATTTTTACTATCATATAATAAAATAACACTTTTTTCAACCTCTTTTCCGATTATTTTGTGTTTAAAATTTTTTCATATAAAAGTCCCGCCCCAAACCAAAGCGGCGCATAGTCCAATCTTATAAGACCTTTGATATTGAATTTTGCCCGGCTGTAATCCCATGGACAGAGATTATATTTTCTCAGCCAGGAGCCGGTCAGAAACTCTCCGGCAAAGATACAGCATGCATACACCGAACCGCGAATCCATATCTTCTGATTTTTTAACAGTCTGCTGACCGGACCGAACACACTTGCCAGCCCATAGATTGGGAACATCCAGATAGACGTCTGTCCCATAAGTTTAAAGTTTTTCAAACGAAAAGAATGGAGAGCCGTAAATATAATTTCCATACACCACCCTATCGTTCCGCATAAGATAAATTTGTTCTTCATACGCAAAGTATTCTACGAAAACGTAGATTTTATACCGAAAGTATATTATAATAGGACAAAAAAGATTTTATAAGGAATTGGAAAGGGGTGCTTTTATGTCTCTTGAAAACATCAGAGAAAAGCTGGATATCATTGACGACCAGATTGTGGCATTATATGAAGAAAGAATGAAACTCTGCGAAGAGGTTGGTTTAGATAAAGTAAAAACAGGGAAAAAAGTATATGACAAGACAAGAGAGAACGAAAAACTTGCCGTACTGACCGAAAAGGCTTCGAACCGGTTCAATCAGAAAGGAATCCGGGAATTATTTGAACAGATTATGTCCATGAGCCGGAAGCTTCAATATCAGATTCTGGGAGAACATGGCGTATTGGGAAAAACGTCTTTTATCGAGTTGGACTCTATCCGAAGCGAGCATTCCCGTCTTGTCTTCCAGGGAGTGGAGGGCGCCTACAGTCAGGCGGCTCTTCATCAGTATTTTGGTGACAATCAAAACGTCTTCCATGTAGACACCTTCCGGGATGCGATGGAAGCTATCGAAGAAGGCTCTGCTGATTTTGCGGTGCTTCCGATTGAGAACTCTTCAGCCGGAGCAGTCAGCCAGGTATATGACTTACTTGTAGAATTTGAAAATTATATTATCGGCGAGGTCGTCATCCCGATTCGCCATACGCTCGCCGGAATACCGGGAACGAAACTCTCTGAGATTGAACGTGTCTATTCCCACCCACAAGGATTACTGCAAAGCGCAAGATTCCTGGATGAGCATAGAAACTGGCAGCAGCTCAGTGTTGCGAACACCGCAGTTGCCGCCAAAAAAGTATTAGAAGACCAGACGCACAGCGAAGCCGCTATCTGCAGCGAATACGCGGCATCTCTTTATGGATTGGAGCTTCTGGAAACAGAAATCAATGACAGCGAACACAACTCCACCCGGTTCATCGTTGTAACGAACCAGAAAGTATTTCTGAAAGGCGCAGAGAAAATCAGCATTTGCTTTGAAGTTGCCCATGAGAGCGGTTCTCTCTACCATCTCCTGTCGCACTTCATCTACAACGACTTGAATATGACGAAAATCGAATCCCGTCCTATCGAAAACCGCCCTTGGGAGTACCGCTTTTTTGTTGATTTCGAAGGGAATCTTGCAGACGGGGCTGTCAAAAACGCTATCCGCGGTCTGCGGGAAGAAGCAAGGAATCTGAAAATACTTGGGAATTATTAACAAAAAAATCATGTATCCGAAAACACTTGAACGTTCACATCATTTGTTCTCAGATACATGATTTTTTCTTCTAGATACATAATTTGAATATAAGCAAGACGATAAGCCGGGTTATGTCGTTGGACGGTCATCTATCTAGACCTGCCGTTGCCGACAGGTTCAAGCAACCTACCTAAAACGTGACGGGCCGCCACATCGTTTTCATTCGGTTTTGCTTCGGATGGGGTTTACATATGCCCCTGCTGTTACCAGCAGGGCGGTAGTCTCTTACACTGCCTTTCCACCCTTGCCACGCATAATGCGGGCGGTTTATCTCTGTTGCACTATCCTTGGAGTCGCCTCCACCGGACGTTATCCGGCATCCTGCCCTATGAAGCCCGGACTTTCCTCACCTGCGGCCTTTCGGCGCTTGCAGCTGCGACCGTCTGTCTTACTTATACATCAGTTATCTATTTTAGCACGATTCTACAACATCGTCAATGAGATTTTTTCCATCTGCCGCCGTTGTGGCTAACGTATCGCATCGTTCATTCTGTAGATGCCCGTCGTGGCCTTTCACCCAGATAAACGTGACTTGGTGCTGTTCCTTCGCTTTCAAAAGACGTTTCCACAGGTCTACGTTTTTCACCGGTTCGTTTTTGCCACGTTTCCAGCCCTTTTTCAGCCATCCGTCAATCCACTTCTGATTGAATGCGTCTACCACATATTTGGAATCCGAATAAAGCTCCACCTGACATGGACGGTTCAATGCCTCCAATCCGGCAATCACCGCCATCAGCTCCATTCGGTTATTCGTTGTCTTCTTATATCCCTGAGAGATTTCTTTTACGTGTAACTCTCCCTTGGAATCCACATACTCCAGCACAGTCCCGAAGCCTCCCGGTCCGTCCGGGTTTCCTCTTGCCGCGCCGTCTGTATAAATCTTTACGTTCATTTTCTCACCTTACAGCGCCCATTCCCCGGTCTCCAGGAAATGCGCCGCCGTCCATTCTGCATGTTCTATAATTTCTTTCTCGTACCCGATAATCTGCAGCAGCTTAATTGCATTTCTTGATACGGCTCTTCCTTTATAAAGCTGATAGTTAAACAAGATATCATTATCCCGAATTTCTTCCTGAAAATGATAATTACTGTAATCCTGCTCCAGAATCTGCGTCAGTTCCAGGTCATGTGTCGCCGCAAAACAAAGCACATTTTCCTTCACAAGGCTTTTCAATATTTGGGAAGAAGCCGCAATTCGCTCCAATGTATTCGTTCCCCGCAGCACTTCATCGATGAAACATAACATCGGAAGTTTCTCCTTTGCATGCTCCAATATTCTTTTTAACGACTTAATCTCGACGATATAGTAGCTTTCGCTTCCCTGCAGATTATCCTGAAGCGCCATGGATGAATAAATCTGGAAAAAACTTGCCCGATACGAAGTTGCGATACACGTATTGAGGCTCTGAGATACAACAGCGTTGATGGCAACCGTCTTTAAGAACGTCGATTTTCCGGATGCGTTAGAGCCCGTCAGCAGCACGCTTCGCTCCTCGGAAATGGAGTTTGCTACCGGCTCCGCAATCATCGGATGATACATATCATGAACCTCTATAAATGCCTTATCCGTCTTCTCCAATTGCGGAATTCCATGAATCGGAAGACTCTCCCGGAAGGAAGCCGCAGAAATCATGGCGTCCAGAAACCCGATATTGGCAACGAGCACATCGATATCATCCACATGTTTTTTCACTTCTTCCAACATGGAATTGAATTTTAAAAGGTCAATATGCGTCATCATACGAATCAAGTCCAGAATCGCATCCGACAGACTTCCCGTCGCCCCTTGTCCGGACATCAGAAGAAACGAACCTCTCCGGAACTTCTGGAACTTCTTCCGCACCGTTTCAATCTTCTTCGTATACTCTGCAATCACTACAATCTGAAGCTCAGACAAGTCTTTGCTTGCCTCCAGCATTCTCATGATATGGCCGAACGTCGTCAGATACGGTTCTATCTCACCTTTTCGCTTATAATATTTTGTGATATCAAACGCAAGTAACACGATGAGGATTAAAAATCCCACTCCACCCGGAAGAATCCCCATCAGAATCAATCCGAGAGGAATCGTTCCAAGCGCCAGATAGTGGAGGAAATTACTCTCTTTTTTCAAAGTGATTAATAAGTCAACATAATCGCTGATTGCGAATTTCCTTGTCTTTCCAATTTCTCCCATGCAAAGTTCCACTTGAAGCCGCTCCTTCTCATGCGTCTGAAAAAACTGCATCAAACGCTCCCGTTCATCCAACACACCCTGCTCGGTAGCCGGTGTTCTGAGAAGATAATAAAGATATTCCTCTCCGGGAGATGATTTCGCATGATTTGCATAAGCGTAAATACTGTCCATATCCAAATCATTCCATGTAGTATCGTCAATATACGGTTCCTGAACCTTTCCCTTTTTCAGGTTGTAATAAAAATATCTGGAAATCTTATCAAGTTCTGCCTCGTCGTATTGTCTGTCCGGCACGCTTCCCCAGTCCCGCTTGTACTGTTCCATCCACCGTTGTCTTCTCGCCCGTTCGCTGTATCCGAATTGAAGGATGAGAAGAAAAAATGCGCCAACAACAAACGCAACGACAACCCATATTATGTCCATTCCGATATTCCCCCTTAGTCACGAGCACATTCTTTTGCTTCTCCCGTAAGAATCTCTACGCCATGCACGAGTTCCGGCAGTACAAATTCCAGACATTCAGTTGCTCCCTTCGGGCTTCCCGGAAGATTCACAATTATCGTGTCTTTTCGAATCCCCGCCGCTGCTCTCGATAACATCGCACGTTTTGTAAAACGCATACTGTATGCCCGCATTGCTTCCGGAATCCCCGGAATCTCTTTCTCAAGAATATCGAGTGTCGCATCCGGCGTGCAATCGTCTTTTGCAAATCCGGTTCCCCCTGAAGTCACAATCAAATCCGCCAGTTGATGGTCTGCAATCTTCTTCATAACCTCCGACAGAATCAATCTGTCATCCGGAAGCACCTTCAAGAACTTCACTTCAAATCCGAACTGCTTCAATAAACGCATCACTGCCGGTCCGCTCTTATCCTCCCTCTGTCCTTGATACCCTGATGTACTTGCTACAATAATTGCTGCTTTCATTTTAAATACCTCCCCTATGGTACGTTTCTCTTTTTGTATCTAAGTTGTATCTTAACACAATTCTTCTGTCAAATGTAGAAAAACTTATACTTCTTCACAAAAAATTACTGGAAAATTTTTCCCTATTTCTATTTTTTCTTTCTTCCAGCGATTCCATATGATGCAAGACGGAACCTTTACATTTTTACAGATTCCCCCCTCGTCAAACGATGCCTTCCGCATGTCTTCTACGGTAATGCGCTCCTCCTGATTCTTCTGAAGAAAGGAAGCCACATCCGCCGGCCGATGCGATACCTCCGATATTTTCTGTCCTACGCTGTTCCAGCCGAGCACACCGATGACAAGGTCCGTCTCCGGCAGAAGAACCGGCTCATGCTCCGCAGGAATTTTAAACGGCTTTCGTCTGGAACCATCCGCTTCCACAAGTATCACATCCGCCTTCTCGCAAAGCACATCCATCCTCACATCATCCGGCATTCTGATTTTTCTATCTCCACACGTCGTTCCAACCGTAAGAACTTGTCCCGCTTTTAATTCCGGCAAGCTATGATATTCGTAAAAATTCTCCTCCGGTTTCCTCATATGAGTGGTCGTCATAACGAGAACCCGATATCCCATCTGCGCCAACTCTTCCGAAAGCGCGTATAGAAGCGTCGTCTTTCCCCCTGCTCCTACAAAAGACAGGATTCTCTGGCTCTTCGGATTCCATTCTATCGCTTCATGAATCTTCTGAAACTTTCTTTTGTCTATCGTTCTATACAATTCCATTGCGTTTCTTCCCACTGTCGAATCGTCTCATACACACCGTTTGCAATCTTCTTCGCCTTATCCGAAATGTGGAAGCATTGTTCCAATTCCTCATATCTCGGGTCAATATCCATGATTTTCAATCCCTGTTTCACTTCAAATCCATCCCGAATCAACCCCCTTAGAATTCCATCCAGAGTTGCGTAAACCGGAGTTTCTCCTACATAAGCAAGAATCTCTCCTTTTTCTACAGTCTCACCTACTCGACGCACCGCCCGAAGTTTTCCGTCTGCCGGAGCATGGATAACCCTCTCCTTCGCATACCCTCCGACCATGCCAGGAATCCCCGTATTCGGAAGAGCGCTTCCCTCGTAATATACTTTCCCGAGCGTTTCTCCACGCATCGTCTCCACGACAACGTCCACATCCTCTCCTGCGGTAAATCCCGGGCCAAGCGCAATCGTAAGTGGCGCCATGTTTTTATATGTACCGAGATTTTTCTTGGCAATAATCGCATCCACCACCACATCCGGCCGAATGCATTCGATTGATTTTCCTTCCGCATCGACAAAAACCGGAATCTCCCCCAATTCCCAACAATGCGTTCTCTCCTCCAGACGGGAAATCTTTGTCGCACGAACCCCTTCTACTTCTGCCTGTCCATCGTAAACCGCCTCTCCATAGGCAACTTGCCGTCGGATGCATGCCGGCTTCCCAATCTCCAGCACGAGCACCCGATAGCCTTCCCGATATAAGCGGTAAATAACGCCGCTCGCCAAATCTCCGCCGCCACGCACGATGACAAAAGGTCTTCTCCGATAATCGATGTCTTCCAGTTCCCGGTCTTCCGTCTCATACACATACGTATCGGAAAGATGTTCCTTTACAATCTTCTTTCCTCCCGTATCTCCTATAAGCGCCATCAATTCTTCCCGATATTGCATCCGGAACACAACCGGATTCCCCAATCTGTGACGGTTTCCCACACAGCCGATTCCTCTTCCGGAGGCAAGATATCCTTCCAAAAAGTTCTGAATCGTCTTTCTTTCCAAATAGGGCTGGTCGCATACGAAGAAACAGACCGCATCCTCCGGCTTTACATTTTGTTTTGCCAATGCTTCCAGTCCTAATCGAATCGAATAGGAGATTCCAAGCTCCGGCTTCTCATTTCGGACACCGCAATAGGACTCTCTACCCAGTGACTCCAGTAACTCCTCATATTGGCTTACTACAATCCGTTCTCCAACCGTAAAGTTCTCTGCTTCTATCCGGTTCAGACGGTCTGTCAGATGTTGATACATCGGCTTGCCATTTAACATGGACAACAGTTTATTACTGCCAAAGCGGCGGCTGTTTCCAGCCGCCAATACTATGAAATGTATTCTCATGATTTATTCATGCCCCAATATACTTTCTCCGCTGTAATCGGAAGCTCACGCACACGCACTCCAACCGCATTGTACACCGCATTCGCGATTGCAGGAGACGGCGTATTGATGACAATCTCGCCGATAGACTTCGCTCCGAATGGGCTTGTCGGCTCATAACTGCTTTCAAATTCCACACGAATCGTTCCCACATCCATACGGCTCGGAATCTTGTACTGCATAAAGGAATTGCTGTAATTCCTTCCGTTTCCTGCCTTATCATATACCACGTCTTCATAAAGCGCCATACCGATTCCCTGGGCGATACCGCCTTCTGTCTGGATTCTTGCGAGAGCCGGATTTACAACCGTTCCGCAGTCCACAACCGCCACATAATCAATCAGTTCAATATGCCCCGTCTCTTTGTCCACTTCCACTTCTGCAATTCCTGCCATGAACGGCGGCGGTGACACAGGAGAAGAACATGCCTCAGATGCATACAACGCATCGTCATTATCTGTCATTACGCGGTTTCCGATATCTTTTAGCGAGATTTCTTTGCCGCTTTCTCTGTGGAATACTTTCTTTCCGTCAAATTCTGCCTCTTCCTTCGGACAATCTAAGTATTTCGCGCCTTTCTCGACAATCTTTCCAATCAATGTCTGACACGTCTTGGCAACCGCCATACCGGTCAGGTATGTCGTGCTGGATGCATAAGAACCGGAATCATATGGAGACACATCCGTATCTACGCCGGATATGATGATATTTTCCATGTCACAATCCAGGCAATCCGCTGCCATCTGCGCAAGGATTGTGTCACATCCCGTTCCCATGTCGGAGGCTCCAATCATCAGGCTGTAGAATCCGTCGTCATTCACCTTAATCGCTACGGATGCATTGTCCACAAAGGAGATGGAAGACCCCTGCATAGCAAGAGCCGCTCCGACTGCTCTCACCTTCCCGTTTCCCATATCTCTTGCCGGATATTTCTCCTCCCAGCCAATCATCTCTTTCGCGCGGGCAAAGCAGCGGTCCAATGCACAGCTATTCGCCGTCTCGCCATAATATGCCGGCATCACCTGTCCTTCTCTTACCATGTTTTTCTCGCGGAGAACTGCCGCGTCTACGCCCATCTTCGCCGCCAACTCATCTACAGCCGACTCAACGGCAAAGATACCTTGCGTCGCGCCGTATCCGCGGTACGCTCCGGCAGACATCACATTCGTGTAAACGACATCATATGCAAAACGGAACGCTTCCGGAGTTCCATAGAGCGGAATTCCTTTGTGTCCGGTTAATCCTACCGTCGTCGGCCCATGCTCTCCAAACGCTCCCGTATTGGATAACGTATACATGTCAATGGCTTTGATAATTCCGTCCTTCGTCGCGCCGATACGTACAGTAACCTCCATCTCATGACGCGGAGAAGACGCAATCATAGATTCTTCTCTCGTATAGATGATTTTCGCCGGTTTTCCCGTCTTCATCGTGACAAGCGCCGGATAGACTTCCGCCACGACCGTCTGCTTCGCACCGAAGCCTCCTCCGATTCGAGGTTTCACCACACGAATCTGGGATTTCGGAATATCTAACGCGTGGGAAAGAATTCTGCGCACATGGAATGTGACCTGTGTGGAAGATACCACGTTCAGTCTTCCGTACAAATCCTTATAAGTATACGTGCGGAACGTCTCCATCATCGTCTGCTGGTTCGCCTTTGTATGATACGTTTCCTCTACGATATAATCACATTTTGCAAATGCGGCTTCGATATCTCCGTTTCCTTCTTCCCCATGGGCGCATAAATTGCGTTTGTTATCCGCTCCCACCGGACAGAGACTCTTCCAGTTCTCTTCCGGATGCACAAGAATCGCGTTATCCTTCGCCTTTCTGAAATCCAGCACCGGCTCCAGAACCTCATAGTCCACCTTCACCAATTTCATAGCCTTTTCTACGGCTTCTTCCGTCTCTCCTGCCACGATAGCAACCGCATCTCCTACGAAACGGACTCTCTTATCCAGAATCAGTCTGTCATACGGACTCGGTTCCGGATATGTCTGCCCCGCCATTGTAAAACGCTTGTCCGGACAATCCTTGTATGTAAGGACACATTCGATTCCCGGAACTTTCATGGCGATATCTATATTGATGTTCTGAATTAACGCATGCGCATAAGGGCTTCGAAGTACCTTGACAACGAGACAATCCTTCGGCGCAATATCATCGGTATAGACCGGCTGTCCGGTCACAAGAGCCTGGGAGTCTACCTTCGGCACCGCCTGATTCACCATCTTCATTAGTTCGTCCCCCTTTTCATCTCTAAATATTTATGGATTGCGCGGAGCTGTCCCATGTATCCTGTACAGCGGCACAGATTTCCTTCCAGATATTCCTTTATCTCTTCTGTCGTTGGTTTCTTAAGTTCCCGCACCATCGCGAGTACGTTCATGATGAATCCCGGAGAACAGAAGCCACACTGTTCCGCGCCCTCGTTCGCAAGGAAAGAGCCGAATTCTTTCGCTTCTTCCTGCAGTCCTTCCAGAGTTGTCACTTCTCTTCCATCGACTCTGGCTGCCAGCATCGCACAGGATAACTGCGGTTTTCCGTCTACCCACACCGTACAAAGACCACAGTTTGTCGTCTCACAACCGCATTTCACGCTATAACATCCTTTATCTCTTACCAATTTCAATAATGTGGTGTCTGCATCGACAGAAGCCTGAACCGGTTTTCCATTTAAAACAAATTGTATCTTCATCCTAACACTCCTCCATCAATGAATTTACCGCACGCTTTATGAGCACTTCTGCTAAATGCTTTCTGTATTCTTTGCTTCCGCGCATATTCGTACCATAAGTAAATGTATCTGCCATTTTCTTCGCAAATGCTTCCGCATCTTCCGCGCATCTAAGTTCTGCTTTCTCTGTCACGAGTTCCGCTTTCATCGGTCTCGCTCCGACAGATACATTCCATTCTCCATTCACATAGGAAACGGCGCATGCAGCTACCGGAAAATCCGTAGCGGTCGCTCTTTCTGTCAGATAGCATACGCGACGGTTATCCTTCTTCACGATGATGCGGACAAGGATATCGTTATCCCTCTCCATATGCGCAAACTCTCTCATCGGTACAATTCCGCCTTTGTAAAGCTCCACATAAGAATCCAATGCTAAAAATAACGTCAGCACATCGGAAAATCCGAATCTTCCAAACACGCTTCCACCTACGGTTGCTCCGTTGCGGAACTGCACGCCGACGATATGGCGTACGCTCTCTTTCAACGCGTTTCGAAAATATGTATTCAATCCTTCGTGAAGTTCCAGACTTCTCAAAGTGCACATACACCCAATGCTAAATTCCTCTTCGTTCTCTTCTATTGTATCCAAACCAAGTCCGGATAAATCGATGGCAGTCTGCACTCTTCCCTTCGAAAGACGCATCCACATCATTCCTCCAAGCACTCTGTTTGCTCTCTTCTGATTCAGTTCATATGCCTGTTCCAAACTCTCCGCCTTGACATAATTATTAATGGTAATCAAGAAAATCCTCCTCTCAATTGTAAAATCGCATACTTGTTAATAATATACCATATTTCGACACAAAAACGCAACAGTTTAAAACTGCTGCGTTTGCGGACTCTCCCTATAAATACTAATAAACATTCGCTATAAAATATCCATTTTCTCAATAATCGTATGATAAAATTCCTCTCCCGAATCTTGCTTCTCCAATTCCTCCAGCACCACGCCGTCTTTCAGAAGAATTACCCGATTACAATAGCTTGCCATCTTCGGGTCGTGAGTTACCATCACAATGGTTTTCCCCATCTCCCGATTGATTTTTTCCATCGTATCGATGACTGTCTTTCCGGATTTGGAATCTAAGTTTCCGGTCGGCTCGTCCGTAAACTGTATCCCTATCCCATTATGCCTTGAAAATAGGGGCTTTAACGAAATACACACTTGTGTACTGTGTATTACCTTCCAGTATGAAAGGCAAGAGCAATCTGCCCCTGCCTTTATGTATTACTTATTTTTCTTTTTATACTTGTACTTTTTATATGATTGAGTTGCATCTTGTTTTTCAACTTTGTTATACTTCTTCTGTTCCTTTTTTAACGTTTTAGGTTTTGATAGCGAAAATGATATCTCATAATCTTTGATTGTATTAGCCATTTTACTTTTAATAACTTCAGAATCAAATTCTATCCGTCCTTCAAATACTGTAATAGGTCTATCAAAAACCTTTTCTGTTTTCTCCACAAACTCCACCAGAATATTAGGATAGAAACATACAAATTCTTCATCTGTCTCTTTTCTTTTTAACACAGACGCTTCTTTTCTTTTTATTTTATCTCCAAACCTTTCTTCAAGTGTTTTTTCGATATTATATTCATTTTCCTCATATAATACCCAAATTTTCTTCTTATTTATTTGCTCTAATGCGGACACTATTCCAGAAGTCAAGAATTTATTTAATCTTTCACACGAAATAATTATTCCTTCATAATCAAATTCTTTATTATATGAAAATAATACATCTAATTCTGTCTGGTCAATCAAAGCTCTAGTATGCATATATTCATCTAATAATTCATCTGAAATTGTCTCGTTTCCAATAAGCTTTCCTATCAAATCTTTTGTATATTTCCTATTATCCTGATTGATGATTCTCTTGTCATAGTGATCTTGTGCAAAATTCCAATCTTTTTCAAAAAAGTTTTCCATTCCAGGAAATACTACATCTCGGACTTGGCGATAAAAACTATTTTGATATTTGTCTCCTATATCTCCTTTAATAATAAACTCATAGTCTTCTGACTCATCGTTTTTATAAATGAGAAGTTCATCTTTCACAAAATACAGTTTATCATAGGCAATATCTAGAATCTTATACAATTCTCTCTGTAAAACTCTTGTATTAAAAACATTGGTTTCCAGCTGATTCCGTTGATATATTTCATTTATAGTTGCATAATTACTTTCCAAAAAATCTTTTGTAATTGTTTGTTCTTGGGTTAGACAAATATCTCTTTTATGCGGACGTGCGATTACATTTTTCCCACTTTCTTCGATGCTTCCTGTAATCATATTAATCGAAAGTTCATTTAAATTCTTTTTTCGAATAGTAACTAACTTTCTATCTGCTAATGCCCTTTTTCCTCTAGGGGTCATAATCAACTTATTTTCTGAAGTAATTATATATTTCTGTTCAATCATATCGACTATCGTTTCTTTTAAAATTTTAAACTCCACGCCCATAATTGAAGAAATTTCATATACATCAGATACTTCAATATCAATTAATTTTAATATTGTTTCAAAAAACAAATTAATTTCTGTTACTTCCTTTGTCAAACAGGTAATACCTATTTCACAAAAAGGAATATAGATATCCTGTCTTTTAATTAAATGGAAATTTTTTAATTGTCGGGGAATCTTTCCCGCTACAGCTGATACTACTTGCTTCATCTCTTATCTCCTACTCCTCTATAATGCGACATCCTTCTGATTCTTTAATATATTTAATGATTTCTGGAAATTTATTTCCCCTAATTCTATAATTATCAAGAAAATTCATATCCCCAACAATAATCAACAAACATCTCGCTCTAGAAAATGCAACATTAATTCTGGCTTCAGATTTCAAAAATCCAATACCATATTTATTCGCACTACTTCGAACAGTTGAATAAAGAATAATATCTTTCTGGCTTCCTTGAAATGCATCCACAGTATCCACATCAATTTCAAGATTCTTATAAGAATGTTGTTTCACCATTGTTTGCAAAATATATTTTTGCGGTCCATACCCTGTGATCACTGCCACTTTAGTCTTTTTGGTAAGTTTAGAATCTAATTCCAACAATTTCTGTTCAATAATACTCCGTTCAAGATAATTTTGATATGATTTTTTTCCATTATTATCAAATACTTTTTCATATCGTTCTTTACTGGATCGCTTGGATGTACTAATCCATTCAATTGCAGTATCCTCATATCCTTCTATACATAATTCTCTATCTTGTGCTTCTACACCATTCTGAATTTCATCATTGTAAAATACATGGCTAATTAGTGTACCAATGGTTGGATGCATCCTATATTGGATCGTAAGACGATGTTTATTATCATCCGGAAACATATTATACATTTTTTCAAAAATTCCTTGCGCCAAACTCTCTTCATCAAGTTTTTCTCTATTATTTCTTATTATTTCGGTATCCAAAACTGGCGGTAATTGCTGATGATCGCCCACCAATATAATTTTATGCGCTTTGTTTAATGAAACAGCTAGTTCTGGAAAAGTAGCCTTAGCAGCTTCATCTACAATCACATAGTCAAAATCCACATCTCGTATTATTCTGTTTGACACAAAACCTGTACATGTTCCAGCAATAATTACTGTACTTTTAATAATATATAGTTCGACTTCATCACATTTTTTTAATTGCTCCGTCCACTCCTTTTGAATCTCTAAAATTTTTCTTGTTCTTTCTGATTTAATTCCTTTTGTTTTCTCTTTAAATTCATCAATAAATTTCTGGTCTTCTTTTGAAAATTGTGTATTTTCAATTCTTGAGTCTTCTAATTTCAAGAAATATTGTTCAAATTCCTCTTCTTGTATTCCAATCTCTTCAAGTGCATTCTTAGCATATTCATTGCATTTTTGTCTGACAGTTTGATACCACTTCTCCTTTACATCATTGATAGAATATTCTTCTTTTATTTCCTCGTTTAATTTTTCATCCTTTCCTATGCGCAGTAAATCTGGTCTTTCAGTACTTTCTCTAATTAAATCTTCTAACATTTTATCTACTGCTGGATGTGATTGTGATACCAATAAAACTTTCTTAGGCTCAACATCTGGGTTCTGCTTGTTCGATTTCAGTATTTGTAGAATTATTTCAATAATAACGTTTGTTTTACCTGTTCCCGGAGGTCCTTGAATAATTGCTATCGAATCAGCATCTAACACTTTTTTTATTGCAGTCCTTTGAGGCAAGTCCAATTCTTCATTAAAAAAATGTATAGGTTTTGAAATGACACTAACTGAAGGAGTTTCTACCCCTGAAATAATTCTTTTCAAATTAAAAGAACACTGATAATCTTCCTTTTCCAAAACATTTAGTGCATCCAACTGTCTTTCGACATTAATCTTATCTTTTCTATAGTCTAAACATATAAAACCACTTGCGGGCAACCCTATCGTTCCTTGCTTATTTATTTCTAAAATAACATGACCTTTTTCATAAAGATCATTCTCATAAGTACCTATTGGTAAGGTCATTATTCGATCCTTTTTTCGTCCAACTTTTTTCTCATAAATAAACATCTGCTCTTTATTTAATCGTTCTTCATCTATAAACGTTCCTCTTTTCAGTTTAAATCTCAAAAGATTATCTTTCACTTCATAAGAGTCATAAGGCAGTCGCACAACATTTTTCTCGATGTCTTCCCTTATTAACTCTAATAGGTCCCTCCATACGCCGTATTTTTCCTTATACTCACAATCGACATTATTATTGGATATATAATTCTCGTAATAATCAATAATAATGTTCTTGATTTCAAAACTATTATTCTTTTGTTCCCAATGTGCAAACTTTTTATCTACAAATCTTATTTTTCCTTCAAGTTTAGCATACCTTTTCCTTAATCTATCTCGCTCAATAGGTGATACTTTTCTAAATTTTACTACATCAAAAACACTTTGCTCAGCGTCAAACACACATTCTGCCAGAAAATTAAACCCTACAAAAATGTAAACCATAGTTTCCACTTCTTCGTTTGATTCTTCTTTCCTACAAAACGCATATAAATCTAAAAAGTTATCTGGAATACATGTTTCAGATACCATTTTAATATCTGCTGACTGTGGTAGCAATTTAAGATTTCTCAATTCTTTTATTCGTTCATATGCTGCAGTCATAATTATTGTTTTATCCAAATCCAAAAATCGTGCAAATAGCCTTGTAAAATCAGCTCTCAATTCAAAAATATCTTCATATCTGTCATCAGGATTTTCTGCCACCAGCTTCTTCAAAATTGGCTTTAACGAAACATCCATTCCTCGTGTTCTATCCAATACATCCTGAAACTGTACTGCCAAAGGTGGCTGCTTTCCTGTAAACAAATAATAAATCACTGCGCCAAGTGAATACAAATCACTTTTTTCAGTCGCATTTTCACTATGCTGGTGAACTTCAGGTGCAGAATAAGCGTTTGTTCCTAATTTGTATACAGTTGCAGAATTAATCATATCATTGATTTTACATATTCCAAAATCAATCAATTTTACGTTTTTATCTTCAGTAAGCATAATATTATTAGGATTAATATCTCTATGAATAATGCCATTAGAATGTGAAATTTCAATGGCATCCAATAATTGTTTTATAATTGAGAATCTTTCTTTCGCACTAAAATTTTCAATAGGCGTTTTTCCTAATTCAATACCATTTATATACTCTAAATAAATCACACCAACTTTTTCTCTTGTTGTTGCTGTAAGCAAATAATCTTCCCCTAAAATATTCACAATATTTGAACATTTATTTAATTTATGTAAAGCTCTCATTTCTCTTGTAAATATAGCCTGATATAAAGGTTGTTCAATGCCGAAAATAATTTTTCGGACAATTAAATCCCCATTGTCCTTATTTTTTAATACATCCACCACAGAATTTGTATCTCCACGTTCCTTTAGTCTTTTGTATCTTTCCCAATCTTTAAATGTACTCATCCCATATGCTCCTTAAAACGAAATAATAATTATATTCATTATACCACTTTCATTTTTAAAAACATACAGAAATCACAAACATTATTTTATCCCCACAACCACCAGCAGGCACGTTTCCCACGCCCCTGCCAGTCGCTGATTATTTTCTTCTTCATTAAAAATTCTTGATCAGATTCAAGTCTCTTTTATTCAATGCCTTTCGCATTGCTTCATTTTCTTTCTGTAATGTCTCGTTCTCTCTTTTTAATTTTGCCACCTGCTGTTCTAATTGCAGGAT
>OFMK01000788.1_pt1 | contig 28781 bp, 25 predicted proteins | sample 1541781 | NCBI WGS metagenome assembly OFMK01 (sample SAMN04209250, study PRJEB22552) | human gut metagenome | biome: gut; material: feces | host: Homo sapiens | place: USA: Oklahoma
GCGCCGCGTCGTAGGCGTCGAGCCAGTCGAAGTGATCCTGTGCAAGCAGGCGGGCAGCCTCCTTGTTGCCGGCTTCCATGTAGAGCGCAAGCAGCTCGCACAGAAGAGACAGGTGGTCGGGCATCGCCGCGAAACGCTTCGGAATCTCCACCTTAAGCGCTTCGTAGAGCGCCTGCACATGGCGCGCCGCATCGCCCAAGTACAGCCCTCGCGCTCCGCCGAACTGCGAGCCCGGCAAAGACGTCCACGGCTTGTAGAGCGATTCCACCGGCATGGCCGCAAGCGGCATGCCCGGCGTGAGCACCTCGCGCTCCACCATGCGGCGCGCGACGCTATCCACTGGATCGGGGGCGGTAAAGCCGTGAGCAGCGAGCAAGCGGCGAACGTCTTCGGACAGCCAATCGACTTGGAACCCGTTGCAGCACGAGCCCTCTTCGCCGGCCTCCGCTGCGTCGTCAATCGAGCCGGTCGCGAAAACCGGAGCGCACGCCTGTAATCCTATTACTATGGTATCATTTTGCCCGTCGATCATCGCAGCCCCCTTCCTTCGGCGTGGGCAATGCTATGATGAGGGTCTCGGGACAGTATCATCAATTATTGATGATTTGATTGTTTGCGCTGATGATAAGCTTTTCCAAGATGAAAGGGAGCCATGCGCCGTTCTCAGAGAAACAGGCGGCGCCAAGGACGAGGAGGGATTGTTCATGCCTGAACGCCTGTCGCGCCCGCGCGATCGACGCAGCATGCGCATGGTGTGGAAAACGCTTCGTATACGCCACCTCGGCCTCGCTTTCTTCTGGGCATGCAGCATGCTCACGTTCCGCAGCTCCATCCTGCTGTCGGGGCCGATGAACACCACGGGATATCAGACGCTCGTCGTGATCATCTCGTTCGTCGCGAACATGACCACGCTGTTCCTGGTGGCCTCGCGCACGGAACGCGACCACTCCTTCTACGACAAACTGCCCGCTTCGGCGTTCACGGTGAGCATCGTGACAGGGCTCGTGCTGATGACAGGCTCGGGCATGGCCGGAAGCGCCGGATTGCTGACGGAGACGATGGCCGTCGTCCCGCTCGTGCTGGGCTCCGTTCTAGCCGGCGTGGGATACGGCTACTTCTGGGGAAGCTGGGCCGAGTGCCTCGGGCGCATGCATCCGTCGCGCACTTCGTTCTATCTGCCCGTTGTGCTGTTGTTGACCGCGCTGTTGTTCGTCGCGTTCTCGTTCTGCTCGGAGGAGCTGGGGGTTCCGGCGCTGCTGCTCATGTTGCCGCTGCCCGTGCTCTCGCAGCTGTGCTTGACGCGCTGCAACCGCGAAGAAACCGACGATCGGCCCGCAATCACGGCCGACTCGGGGCGTTACCGCACGGCGCTCGGCTCGCTGGTCAGTCTCATCGTGGCCAGCCTCGTGCTGTCGTGCCTGTTCGGCTACGTGTGGCAGATGACCGTGGCTTCAGTCGACTCGGCTTACGAGGCTCACCGGCTGCCGCTTATCGCCAACATCGTGGCCGCCGTGGCGCTCATCGGGCTCGTGCTGTTCGCGCGACGCCGCACCGATCTGGCGCTTACGTTCAAGGTGATCGTGCCCATTCTCGTGGTGCTGTTCGCGCTCATGCCGATGTTCTGGAGTACGTACCCGGTGGAGCTCAACACGGTAATGAGCGCGTGCTACGGCGTATTCGACGTGATCATCTGGTATATGGTGGCGTCGACCGCATACGACTTCAGCGTGTCGGGCTTCGTGGTAGGCGGCATCGTGCGAGGGGTGTCCATCATCGCACGACTGGTGGGCATCGGCATCGGCTACGTGGTGATGCTCATCCCCGAAAGCCCATCCATGCTGGTCATCGGCGTGTCGGTGGGCGCGGTCTACGTGCTGGCCATGCTGGCGCTGTTCCAGCAGGGCGGCAATCGGTTCTCGTTTTTGAGCTTCGGCGCCAGCAAGGCGAAAGACGCCGAAGGGAAAGCCGCGGCCGTTTCGTGCGCAGCGGGATGCGGAGCCGCCTGCCCCCGCCAGCAGATCGCCTCCGCCGACGAAGCGCGAGGCGACGAATCCGCCTCCGAGCCCGACGGCGACGTGCTCGAGCAGATAGCCTCGTACTACGGGCTGACCCGCCGCGAAGCCGAGGTGCTCCCCTACCTGGCGCGCGGGCGCTCGGCCAAGGTGATCGCCGAGGCGCTGTTCGTGTCCGAGAGCACCGTGCGCACGCACACGCGGCGCATCCTGGAAAAGACCGCCCTGCATTCGAAGCAGGATCTCATCGACCTTATCGAAAAGTACGAGTGATCGCCATGGATACCGTTTTTCGCCCTACCTGGACTGTAGGAGTCATCCGCGTCATCACGCAGGATCAAGAACAGGCTGACGCGCATGGGCTGCTCATCGAGCGTGCGTTTCCTCAGGTGCGCGTCGTGTCGCGCTGCATTCCCGATCAACCCGAGGGCGTGCACGATGCCGCTACGAAGCGCACTGCCGAACCTAAAGTGATTGCGCTTGCCTGTCAGCTGGTCGAACAGGACGCGGACGGCATCATAGTGAGCTGCGCCGACGACCCCGGCGTAGCCGAAGCGCGCGCCATCGTGGGCGTGCCGGTGGTGGGCGCGGGCGAAAGCATGGCCACCGCCGCGGCGCTTCACGAGGGGCCGGTAGGCGTCATCGGCATCACGCCGGACGCGCCGCCCGCGTTCCCGCGCATCTTGGGCGAGCGTCTGTTGGCGAACCTCGTGCCCGACGGCGTTCGCGACACGCGCGATCTGAACACGCCCGCAGGTCAACACGCCGCTATCACGACGGCTCGACGCCTGCGCGAAGAAGGCGCAGCGGTCATCGCGCTCGCCTGCACGGGGTTTTCGACTATCGGCTTGGCGCCGCAGCTCGAACGAGCCGCCGGCATCCCCGTCCTCGACCCGGTGACCTGCGAAGCGCAGGCGCTGTTGGCGCTGCTAGCGTAAGAATCGCGCGCGCCTGACGCACCTCTGACACTCCCCGTCAGCCCTCGGTGACGTCGCCGGACTGATCGAGGCTGATGGGGTCGCCCACGAACGTCGAAGGTACCTTGAACAGCGTCTTGAAGAAGTCCTTCGTGCGCGCGGGGATCTCGCGCAGATCGTACTGGAGCTGCTTGGAGTAGTCATGGTAGTCGCTGGCCACGCCGAGGGAATCGAGGCCAAGACCCTGCGCGGCGTACAGCGCACGATACAGATGATAGGTCTGGGTGGCCACCACGATGCGCTCGGCGCCGAACACGTGCTTCGCACGATACATGCTCTCGTACGTGGAGAAGCCTGCATGGTCGCAGAAGATGTCGTAGCTCGGCACGCCTTGGGAAATGGCGTAATCCTTCATAACCTGCACCTCGTTGTACGACACGGTGCTGTTGTCACCGCTCATGATGAGCTTCGGCGCCACACCTTCCTTGTAGAGCGCGATGCCGTCGTCCAGCCGATCCCGCAAGATGCCCGACGGCGTGCCGTCGGCGAACACGGATGCGCCCAGCACAACGATCGCGTCGGCATCGAAGCCGACCGCCGCTTGCGGCTCGACGATACGATCTTTGGTCGTGGCGATGGTCGCCACGTTCGTCGCCGCGAACACGGCGACGACCACGAGCATGCATCCGAGCATCAAACCCAGCATCGTCTTCAACCATCCATGTTTCTTGCGTCGCGTCATAAGCGTCGATGATAGCAAATCCCGCACCGAACCCGCTACGCATTCCGCGGCCGTCATCGAAACTTGAAGCCGATTACATGAGAATTGCGCGGGTTCGAGGAGACAAGGGAGACAAGGGAACGAGGTTTGCTCGCCGCCCATGCGCGCGAAGCGCCGCACGGGGCGGCGCTTCACAGGGAGGGAGGGCAGGTTGGAAAGCAAGCGCTTACAGATCGCCGGCCAGAAAACGCGCGACGTGGCGACCCTGGGTGGACGTGCGGCCCGAGGCGCATCCTACAATGTATTCGGGGTAGTTGCCGCTGAAGAAGCTGCCGGACACGTCGCCCGCCGCATACAAACCGTCGATCACCTGGTCGTCGGCGTCAAGCACCTGGCAGTCCTTGTTGATGCGCAGACCATCGAGCGTGGTCAACATCGACCCGCCGAACCAGCAACCGTAGAACGGAGGCGTGCGCAGCGCGGACAGACGGTAGGCCTCTTTGCCGAAGTCGTCGTCCTTCTGCGCATCGAACTGCGCGTTGTAACGTTCCACTTGGTCGAGGAAGGCCCGCTTGGCCTCGCCCTCGAAGCCCAGCTTGTCTGCCAGCTCTTCAAGCGTTTCGGCCTTCTGCATGATGCCCTGCCCGAGCGCCGCCTTGCAGAACTCCTCCACCGGCATGCCCAAAGCCATCATCTGGTTGGCGAACGCCGCGCAGCCGATGGTGGAGAAGCGCAGGATGTCCTCGGACGCGTTGCCGTCGAACACCTGGCACCATACGCCACCGGGCTGCTGGGCAGCCTGGAAGCACAGGAAGTCGTAGGGCGTGGACTCGTTCGCGAAACGCACGCCGTTGCGGTTCACCTTCATGAACGGCTGACTGCCAATGTTCTCCTGGAAGATGGTGCCCGGCAGCGCAGCCTTGTCGCCCTCGCCCACGTAGCCGGCATCCACGCCCGGAGCCACGGCGCCGCGGTCGAAGATCATCGGCGCGGCATCGGGGTCTTTCGCCCCGCCAGCCCACATGCCGGCCTTCAGACCGTAGCCGTCGTCGTTGATGGCGTAGCTCGACGCCGTGCAGCACGCCAGCGCGGACGGCTGCAGCGCGCGCATCATCGCGGGATTCGCCGGATAGCCGCCGGTTGCCAGCAGCGTGCTCTTGGCGTTGATCTGCACGTAGCCGTCGTCAGTGTCGAAGATGGCACCCGTCACCTTGCCGTCGTCGTGCACCAGCTTCACCAGCGCGTGCCTGAAGCGGATCTGGTTGCCGGCTTCCTCGATGGAGGCCTGCAGCACCTCGTTGCGGGTGGGAGGCTCGTAAGGCGTAAGCCATACGTGCTGAAGCACGGGCAGGTAGTAGTCGGTGCCGCCGGTGGCATGCGCGAGCGGCATGTCCACCACCAGCTGCTTGCCCGTAACCTGCATTTTCGCATCGACCCAGTCCAGCAGCTCGGCGCTTTCGTCGATCCAAACCTTGATGACGTCCTGACGGCATTTGCCGGACGCATAGCGCGTCAACTCGTTGAGCAGCTTCATCGTGTCGACTTCGCCGCCTTGCGCCAGAGCCGCCTTCGAGTTCACCACGCCCAGGTACTCGCGGGTTTCCTGAACCGAATCGTTCTTCTCGCACAGGATGAAATCCATTCCCAAATCGCTTGCCGTGCCGGCCGCGCACATACCCGCCGCGCCCGCGCCGACGATGAGGAAGTCGGTGTCTTCCGTTTTGACGATGTCACCCGCGGCGATTTCCGGTTCGGCGCCCAGCCAGTCGACCGCTGCGCCCTGCGAGCCCTCTTCGGCGACCGCCTGAGCGCCCTGCCCCTGCGGCGCGCAACCCGCCAGCCCCATAACCGAGCCCGCGGCCGCAAGCGCGCCCAGGCCCAAGAAACCGCGACGCGACAATCCCGCACGCTTCGTTTGTTCGTTCATCGTTCCCTCCTGCATTCGTCCTCCGACGGCCCCTCCGGCCGCCGTTTTGATGAGCGAACCTTACCGCCCGGTCGCCCCTCTGGCTTCACCCTGCGGGCGCGAGCTTTCTTTTCCCCGCGTGCGATCTGGCGGTTCTTCATCGTCAACGGCAAATCTCGCCTTCTGAGGGTGAGGCGATTTCCGAACGGATGATGTGCTCGAAAACCGATTCCGGTACACTACGAAGAGTCGAAAGGAGAAGCATGAGGCACGTCGAAGCACGCGATACCGCATCCGGCGAGGAGGAGGCCGGTCTTCGGCTGGGATCCGACGACCTCGCAACCTGCGGATCGCTCGCGCTGCTGCTGATTGCGGCTTATTTGCTGAACGCGTACATCTTCCCCAGCGTCGCCTTCCTCTTCCCTGCCGGGCGCGAGATTTCCACGTACTGCGGGGTGGGGTTCTCCGTCGTAGTCGCGGTCGCGTCGTATCGACAGCCGGCGGTGTTTCGCGAGAACCCTTGGTCGCTCACGTGTCTCGGGCTGTTCGCCGTAGGATTGGCCATGTTGGGCGCCGGGCTGATGGCTGACAGCCCTCTGCTTGTCGCGTTGGGCAGCCCGTTCGGCGGCATCGGATCGGTATGGTTCTCGGTGCTTGTGGGTCTGGCGCTTGTCAAGCTGGGGACGAAGCGCAGCATGGTGGTGATCCCCACCGCCTTCGTGGCGAAGTACGCCGTGCAGTTCGGACTGGTGCTCATGGGCGACGCGCTGGACCTTTTGGCGGCGCTCGTGCTGTATTTCGCGTGCACGACTGCATCGTACTTGCTCATTCGCCCGCGAGTGCACCGCATGATCACCGCCATTCGCGAAAGCGCTTCGCCAACCGTGCTGGACGCGACGAACCCCTCGTCGTTCCTGCCGTTCTCCAGCCTCGTGTACGTGTCCGTCTTCCTGTTCAACGCCGCATGCGGGTATGCGTTCGGAAGCCAAGGGCAGATGATGCCGCAAGCTGCCACGCTGCTGTCGTTCGTCCCGGTCGTCGTGGTGTTCTTCATCGTGGTGGCTGCGCGCGCCCGTCTTGTCGCCGATGCGCTGTACCGCGTTTCGGCGCTGCTCGTGTTCGCGGGATTTCTGTTGGTGCCGCTATCGTTCAACGGTCTCGACAGGCCCGCCGGGTTCCACATGTCAAGCATGCTGCTGTATGCCGGGTCGGACTGCTTCAGCGTGCTCACCTACTACCTGATCGCCGCCGTCGGGTCGCGCAACCCCGCCGGCGCGTTGTCTACCTCGGCTTTTGCGATTGCGGCCGGTTGGCTGGGCATCGGCTGCGGCGCGCTGCTGGTGCAAAGCATCGAAGCGCTCGGCGCGCTCGACGGCAGCACGCTACTCTGGTCGTCGGCCATCGTCACGTTTTTGTTCATGACGTACAACTTCGTGGCTATGCGGGGATTCAGTTTCGAGGATGCCATCAAAGGAGTGCGACCGGCGCGCGCAGCGGCGGACGAAGCTGGCGAAGACCCCGACACGTCGCAGCTTGAAGAGTCATGCGAGAACGTGATCAGGCGGTTCGGGCTGACCCCGCGCGAAGGCGACGTGTTACGCCTGCTGGCGCGCGGCAGAACGAGCCCGGTGATCCAGGAGAAGCTGTTCCTGTCGCACAACACCGTGAAAACCCACGTCCGCCACATTTACGCCAAGATGGACATTCACTCCCAGCAGGAGCTCATCGACATCGTGGAAGGCGCGGACGCGTAGCGCCTAGGGGAGAATGCAGCGATGGCCCGGCATCGTGCTGCACTTATCGCACGAAACGCAGCGGGGCTTCGCCTGCGGATCGACCCGCCAGCGTCGCGCCAGTCGCGGTTCGCAGATAAGCGGACGGCACAGGCCGAATCCCGCAATGCGACCCTCGCTTTCCACCGCAAGGCGATCCATCGCTTCGAAACTGCGATTGCCGCCCGTCAGAATGACGGGAACGTCGATCGCGCGGGCAAGCCGCTGCGCGTAGGCGGCGAAGAACGGCTCTCCATCGAAGTCGCGCACACGGCAGTTCCGCCAGTTCCCGCTCACTTCTATAGCCGACGCGCCGTGAGCCGCCAGCAGCTTCGCCGCTTCAATGCTGTCGTCCTCAGTCAGGCCGCCCTCCACGCCGTCGGAGCTGTTCAGCTTCACGATCAGCGGGAACGTCGCACCCACTCGCAAGCGCACAGCGTCGACGACCTCGACAAGGAAGCGGGCACGGTTCCGCAGGGCACCGCCGTACTCGTCGCGGCGCCTGTTGAGCAAGGGGCTCAAGAACTGGCTGAGCAGGTAGCCGTGCGCCGCATGCAGCTCGACGCCATCGAATCCGGCAGTTTGAGCACGGGCCGCCGCGTCGGCGAATGCTTGGGCGAGCTCATGCAGATCGGCAACCGTGGCCTCCACCGGCACGATGCCGGTCTTCGGGTTGGCGACGGCCGACGGCCCGAGGATGCGCCTGCTGGGCGGCTGGAGCTTCGTCGCCGAGCCGCCGTATACGATCTGCGATACGATAGCCGTCCCATGCGCGTGAGCCATGTCCGTCAATGCCCGGAATTCGGGAACGAACGAGTCGTCGTAGATGCCCAGCATCCGAGGATTCGGCTGTTCGTTTCGCATAACGCGTGCATACCCCACGATGATCGTACCTATCCCGCCATCGGCAAGCTCCTCGTAGATCGCCGTCAGCTCAGGAGTCATATGCCCACCGTCATCGGCTAACGCCTCGTAGGTGGCTGCTCGCACCAGTCGGTTTTTCGCCCGCAACGAGCCTATTTCCATCTCCTCGAACAAAGTTTCCTTCGCCATCGCGCCTCCTTCAAACCGCATCGCAGCGCTACTCGGCGATGCCGAGCAATTCGTACAGCTCCTCGCGGCTGTGCACTCCCAGTTTACGATAGATTCGACTCGTATGGGCTTTTACCGTACCGCGCGCCACAAACAGGTTCTCCTCGATCTCCGCCGTCGTCCCCTTCCGCGCAAGCAGTTGGAGAACCTCTTCTTCACGCGGGCTGAGACTGCATTCGCGCGAAAGATCGGATACGCGCATGGCCAACAGCCCCGGCGAAAACACGTCGTCCTCTCCAGGATCCCCCTTGAGATTGATGCCCCACTTCGCGGAAAGCCTTTTTTCGGTGAAAAACAGGATTACGAACGCCACCACCACAGATGCAACGATCCCGATATGAAGCATGTTCATGAATTCCCCCGGCAAGTACGACGAGCCAAATGCGAACAAGCTCCATCCTCCAGCTTCCACCAGATAGCGGATGCCACGCTCGATTCCGTTCAACCAGGCGGCAGAAATGCCGAAACGGTACGTGATGTTGCTCAAGACGATCATGATGAAGATGGAAAGCATCGTGTAACCCGCGTCGTAGCAGGTCGCAACCGTTTGCGCATCGAGAGAGAACTGCGGGGCGATCAGCAACAACCCCACCGTCATAAAGGGGAAGGCGAGCTGGTATATCGTGTCGAAGTTGAACCATCTTGACGACGACAATACGCCGAAGATCACAAACGCCGCCACCAACACAGTCCCGACGACGTTTCCGACCACCAGCGGCTGATCCGGCAACACGCCGAACCCTGTCGCGAAGGTACACACTCCCATAAGGAGAATGGGCTTCCAAGGCACCTCCGAGAGCCCGGCCTTTCCCATGCGTTTGGGCAGATCGACATCCGGCAGACGCTTCATCGATCGCCGAACCCAATCGATGGACGCAAGCGGAAGCATCACGGAAAACACGGCAATATACGCAGGATCCAACCCGCCGAACAGCCATTTCAACGCTTCCCCCAACACGATGGCGCCAGCATAGTACACCGCTACGCGCATAGGATTCAGCGATCCGAAGAATTCGGTCCACATGAGGATGAGCAATCCCAGCCCCGCTCCCGCCAACATGAGGCCGGCGTATTTGAGCGCGGCAACTTGCAGCCAGAAGCACGAGACCACGCAGAGCGCAGAGCCTCCGACCATGCCGATGGCGGTCAACGTCACCAGCGCGTTGTTCGACCACAGAGGCGTGATACGTCGGGATAGGAGCACGACGGCAAACGACGCCACGCCTATGGCTCCCTCGAACAGCGCGTAATCGAAGAAATCAATGGTCGGAAACGCCTCATAGCGAAAGAACGTGGCAAGCCATGCACGGTACAACCCCACCCCGAGAAAAGAGACCGGCATAGCCCCCATGCGTATAAACATGTCTTTCCAACGCGCGACGAACTCCCTCATGCAGTTCCTCCCCTCCCTGCAATTCCAGCTTCCATCTTACGCTTTCGCCCCGCGATATCGAAGGCGTTTTGCACGGGGTTACATTTTTAAACTCGGGTAGGGTTACACATTGAAACCCGCCGCGGGCTGCAAAGGCATTTTCCCGATGGTATGTTTCCGCTGTCCCGAGCACACAGGTCGGTACTCGACGCTCAACACGGTTGCGATGCCGACCAACCGGGGAGACGGAACAGATAACAGGGAGGATGGACATCATGGCTGAACTTTCACGCAGGCAGTTTCTCACCGGAGCCGCTCTTGCGACCGCAGGAGGAGCCCTTACCCTTGGCGGATGCGCGCCGAAGGGAAGCGCCGCGAAAGCACCTTCCGACGAAGCAAGCGTGGCAACCGTCGGCAGCGGCATGGGCAAGCACGGCTCCATACAGGTGGAAGTGATCACGAAAAACGGCGCCATCGAGCGCATCGACGTGCTCGATTCTCGCGAGTCTGCCGGATTGGGCGATGTCTGCATGGACAAGCTGGGCAAACTCATCGTCGAAGGTCAGACGTTGAACGTCGACGTCGTGAGCGGCGCATCGCTTTCCAGCATGGCCTACCTCACAGCCGTTGCCGAAGCGCTCGACAAAGCCGGAGAGAAATCATCGGAATGGAAGAAGCGCGACAAGGCGCTTCAACGGCCCGATAACGACATTCCCACGTCGTACGATGTGGTGGTCGTAGGCGCGGGCGGGGCAGGATTCACTGCGGCCATCAGTGCAGCGAACAAAAGCAAGAAGGTGCTGCTCATGGAGAAGCTCGGCGTGTTCGGCGGATCGACCGCGTTGTCGGGCGGAGAAATGGCCGTACCGGGCAACTGGATCCAGAAGAACTCAGGGCTTGAAGACAGTCCCGAACTGCTCGCGGCCGACATGCTGGAAGGAGGAGACCATCGCGGCGATCCCGAGCTGGTCAACGTCATCGCCCGCGGCGTGTACGATGCCGCGCAATGGCTCACGTACGAGGGCGGCGTTTCCTGGGAGCACAACCTGCTGTTTTTCGGCGGCCACACCGTCAAACGCTCCATTATTCCCTCGGGGCACATCGGCAACGCCATGACAACGCGACTGACCACGCGAGCGCGATCCATCGACAACATCACGCTCATCGACAACACGAAAGCCACCGATCTCGCACAAGATTCCGATGGAAAGATCAACGGGATAAAGGCAGTGAACGTCGTCACGGGCGATGAGTACGCTTTCGACTGCAAGGCCGTCGTCTTGTCATGCGGCGGGTTCGGCGCGAACGTCGAAATGCGCGCGAAGGCCAACCCCGAGTTCGGCGAGCAGTTCAACTCGACCGATTCAGTGGGCGCACAGGGGGACGGCCTGACCATGGCTTCGGCCATCGGAGCCGATCTGGTCGACATGGAGCTTATTCAAACCTATCCCATCTGCGACGTCGATACCGGCGCGCTGCTCTACCTGGACGACATGCGTCTCGATGAGCGCACGGTCATGTTCAACAAGGAAGGCAAACGCTTCGTCGAGGAGCTTGGACGTCGCGACGTGCTATCGAAAGCCATCCTCGAGCAAACCGACGAGCGCGCTTACGAAATATGGGATCAAGCCGCTGCCGACGAGACCAAGGTGGTAGATATACATTCAGACGAGTTCGAGAACCTCGCATCGCGCAAGCTATGCGTGAAGGCCGATACGCTCGAGGAGGCATGCGAGCCTTTCGGCATCGATGCAGCCCAGCTTTCGAAAACCATCGAGCAGTGGAACGGATACGTCGACGCAGGATCTGATCCCGACTTCGCCTATCGCGGAACCATGCACAAGGTGGACACCCCGCCGTATTACATTATGGCCTACAAGCCCGCCGTTCATTACACCATGGGTGGCCTACGCATCAACACAAGCGCTGAGGTGCTCGACGTCCAAGGATCCCCTATTCCAGGATTGTATGCGGCTGGCGAAGTAGCCGGTCATAAGATGGGCACGAATCGTTTGGGGTCGACCTCCATGGCAGACATATACACATTCGGTCGCATAGCCGGCGACAACGCCGCCGATTACGTGGCATAGTTCCTCGCCACTCTCGATAGCCCCCTCCAAAACGGAACGGCTCGGAAACCCGAGCCGTTCCTCAATGTCCCAGCCTTATCGTGCGCCCTACTTCGCGACGATGTTCACCAGGCGGCCGGGCACCACGACGACCTTCTTAACGTCCTTGCCCTCGAGCGCCGCTTCGACGGCTGCGAGGCCTACGGCCTTGATGTCGTCCTCGGCAGCGTCCGCCGCTACCATGATCTTCGCTTTCACCTTGCCGTTCACCTGCACAGCCAGCTCGACCTCGTCGGCCTTGGCCTGCTCGGGGTCGAACTCGGGCCACGGCTGCGTGTGCACCGAGCCGTCCTTGCCCAGCACTGCATGCCACAGCTCCTCGGCCCAGTGCGGCGCGAACGGAGCCAGCAGCTTCACCAGCACTTCGGCCACATCGGCATCGACCGCGCGCGACTCTTCGCAGGCGGCGCGCTGCTCGGGCGAGCGCTTGCGCAGGTAGTCGCTCGCCGCGTTCGTCAGCTCCATGATGGCGGCGAGGGCCGTGTTGAAGTTGTTGCGGTCGAAGTCGTCGACCACCTTGCCCACCACACGATGGCGCTCGCGCACCAGCTGTTCGAGCGCTTTGATGCCCTCGTCCTCGGACGCGCCCGGCTGGAACAGCGTTTCCTCGTCGGCGGCTCCCATCAGGTCGTTCACAATGCGCCAAGCGCGGTTCATGAACTTGTAGATGCCCGCCAGGCCGCCCTCGTCCCACAGCAGGTCCTTGTCGGGCGGGGCCATGAACAGGATGTACGCGCGCACCGCGTCGGCGCCGTACTCGGCGATCATGTCCTCGGGGGCAATGACGTTGCCCTTCGACTTCGACATGGTCTCGCCGTGCTCGTCCTTCACCATGCCCTGGCACAAGAGGTTCGAGAACGGCTCATCGAACTCAAGCAGCCCCAGGTCGCGCAGCACTTTCGTGTAGAAGCGGCTGTACAGCAGGTGCAGGATGGCATGCTCGATGCCGCCGATGTACTGGTCGACGGGCATCCAACGGTTCGCCTTCTCGGGCGCGAACGGCAGCTCCTCGTTGTGCGGATCGGTGTAGCGCAGGTAGTACCAGCTGGAGCATGTGAACGTGTCCATCGTGTCCGTCTCGCGCTTCGCCGGGCCGCCGCATACCGGGCACGTCGTGTTCACGAACGCCTCGTGCGTGGCAAGCGTCTCGCCTGCAGCCAGGTCGATGTCCTCGGGCAGGCGCACCGGAAGGTCCTCCTCCGGCACGGGCACGAGACCGCATTCCGGGCAGTGCACGGCCGGGATGGGGTTGCCCCAGTAGCGCTGACGGCTGATCAGCCAATCGCGCAGGCGGAACTGCACGGTCTTCTTGCCCTTGCCCTCGGCCGCGAGGTCGCCGATGATCGCATCGACGGCGGGCGAATGCTTGCCGCCCACCATGCCGGTGTACTTGCCGGACTGCACCAGCACGCCTTCGGCATCGTAGGCCGCTTCCCAATCGACCGACGTCACGCGGCGCTCCTGCACGCCGTTGAGCTCGGGATACAGCGGATCGTCCTCGCCCAGGATGATGGGAATGATGGGCAGGTCGTACTTGCGCGCGAACTCGAAGTCGCGCTGGTCGCCGCACGGCACGGCCATGACCGCACCGGTGCCGTAATCGCTCACGATGTAGTCGGCCACCCACACGGGCACCTTCTCGCCGTTCACCGGGTTCACCATATAGCGGCCGGTGAACGCGCCGTGCTTCTCGCGGTCGCCCTGGGCGCGCTCGACGGCGCTCACCTTGGCGGCGCCTTCCACCACCTCGCGCACGGCGGCTTCGTACTCGGTGCCCTCCACCAGCTCCATGAGGCCCTTGTACTCGGGCGCCAGCAGGAAGAACGAGCAGCCGAACAAGGTATCGGGACGCGTGGTGAACACGGTGATCACATCGTCGGCCGTCGGTTCGGCCGGAGCCTCGCCGTCGGGCCCGCACAGCACGAAGTCGATTTCGGCGCCTTCGGAGCGGCCGATCCAGTTCGCCTGCATCTGCTTGACGCGCTCGGGCCAACCGTCCAGCTGGTCGAGGTCGTCCAGCAGCTCCTGGGCGTAGTCGGTGATCTTGAAGTACCACTGCGTGAGGTCGCGCTTCTCCACCGCGCCGTGGCAACGCCAGCACTCGCCCTCGGTGACCTGCTCGTTCGCGAGCACCGTCGCGCAGTTCGGGCACCAGTTCACCGGGCTGTTGCGGCGCTCGACCAAACCGCGCTTCCAGAACTGCAGGAAGATCCACTGGCCCCAGCGGTAGTACTCGGGGTCGCACGCCACCACGGTGCGGTCCCAGTCGTACGAGAAGCCCATGCGCTTGAAGCTGGCCTTCTGCGTGTCGATGTTGGCGTAGGTCCATTTGGCCGGATGGCTGTTGCGCTTGATGGCCGCGTTCTCGGCCGGCAGGCCGAACGCGTCCCAACCCATGGGATGCAGCACGTCGAAGCCGCGCATCTTGTAGTAGCGCGCGACGACGTCGCCGATGGTGTAGTTGCGCACGTGTCCCATGTGGATGTCGCCCGAGGGGTACGGGAACATCTCGAGCACGTACTTCTTCGGCTTCGAGGGATCCTCGGTCACCTTGTACAGGTCGGCATCGTCCCACTCCTTTTGCCAGCGGGGTTCGATCTCGTGCGGGTTGTACGGTTTCATGGTCATTGGTTTTCCTCGTCAGGCCGTCGCCCGCCCATGCGCGTCCGCACGGGTGGGCCAATTGTTCGCGAATGCTCCTATTATAGTGATATTGTCCGATGCGCGAAATGGCGGCTTTCACATCCACCCGAAAACCGCCGGGATTCGAAAGCTCGATGCACTCCGGCGTGCGCAACACGACAAGACCTCGTCGTCCATGGTGGTCCGCATTCGTCAGGCGATTCACGAGAACTTCTCGCAAAGCTTTGCGCTCAGAGGAGTCATCAATTCGAGTCAAAACCGTTTGTTTGATTATTTGAGGTTATGCATGGCTATTTCTGAACGAATACATAGCAATCGTCGGTCGACCGAGCGGGATCGAACGCGTAGCCGAGCGCATCGAAGGCTTGCAGGTCGGCAGGTTCTTTAATGGCGTTCTCGGCGCACCAGCGCACCATGGTACCGCGCGCGGCTTTCGCGGCGGTGGAGCGCTGCACGAGGCGATCGCGCGCGTCGACGGTGCCGAACAGGCAGGTGAGCACTCTTGCCCCGCAGCGATCCGCAGAGGGAACGACGGCCTTCGCGTATTCCACCGATGCCAGGTTCACGATGACGTCCGTTTCGGCCGCGAGCACGCGGCTCAGGCTGTCGCCCCAGAACTCGTAGAGATTGCGCGCGCCGTCCACCGCGAGCTTCGCCTGCATTTCCAGGCGGTACGGCGCCACGCCGTCGAGCGGGCGCACCACGCCGTAGAGCCCCGAGAGGATGCGCAGATGCTCCTGCAGGTAATCCAACTGCTCCATCGTCATCACCTGCGGCGCAAGGTTCTGGTACTGGATGCCCTCGTAGGCCAGCACCGCCGGCGTCAACGCGCCGGAGCGCACTTCGAGCGTGCGGAAGCGTTCGAAGTTGAGTTCGGCCAGCGCGTCGCTGCACTGCCACAGCGCCTTCGCCTCGTCGTACGAGAGCGCCCGCACCGTATCGGCCAGACGCGCAGCCCGATCCGCGAACATCGGCAGATCGCGCCATCCAAACGCATCGTCGACCACGCTCATCTTCTTAGCAGGAGAAACGATGAACCTCATATCCCACCTCACCTTGCATCCAGTTTCAGCAACACCGTTGTGCGGTACACGCCATCTTCCTGCACGGTTTCCAACGTGCCGTCGTGACGGTCGGCGAGGGTTTTGAGGATGTTCAGGCCCCAGCCGTGCTCGGGAAGGCGGTCGCCGCGCGAACGGCGCGGAGCGCGACGGGCCTCGCCAGGTTCAGCCGGCGCGCAACTGTTCTCCATCCGCACTGCCAGATAGCCGGCATCCACACGTGCTTTCAGCTTGATGAACCGCGCGCCCTCCGGCACCTTGCCGCATGCGCTGACAGCGTTGTCCAGCAGGTTCGAGAACACCGCGCACAGCTCCACGCTCGGCAGAGAGACATCGTCGGCCAGCGCCAGATCGAGCTCGAGTCGAATGCCTCGCTCCGCACATACGGCAGCCTTCATCGAGACGAGGGCATCGACCACCTGGTGCTCGCACGAGCGCTTGCAGGACGAATCCATGATGCCGACCGCCTTCATCAGCCCCCGCGATGCCTGTTCGGCCTCTTGCCGTTGCAGCAGATCGTCCACCGCCGCTAGCTCGCGTGCGACGTCTTCGCGAACGCGGCGCGCTTCATCGATGTCCGCCGATAAACGCCGCAAATACTGTTCCTGCGCTTGCAACTGCTCTTCCAGCAGACGCACACGCTCGCGGGACAGCTCGCGCTTCTCGGACTCCTCCAACGCTTTGAACAGCACGAGATCGACCGGTCCGCACAAGGCGCCCACGACCGCGACCAGCGCGAACATCCAAAAAGGCAGCTCGTAGGCAATCGCATAATAAAAGAGGAACGCAACGATGCACAGCTGGCTGAACGGGAATAAAAGGTTAATCAAAAGACGCGTCGGGGGCACGCCGCGCAGCCGGCGCGCCAGCACCGCCATAATCGCGCACATCAGCAGCAGCACGCCTACCGCGATGATCATCCGCACGATCATAAGACTGCCTCCTCGCTTCGGCGGGTATCGTTAAGCACCTCGGCCATGCAGGCAAGATGTTCGTGGGCCTCTTGAAAGTTGCCGCGTTCCGACAGGGCAAGCACCACCTGTACGTGGTTGCCCATATCGTGCCGCACCTTCAAGGTATGCTCAATGTCCGAAACGAACTCCCCGCAACGCGCTAGATACCGATCCAGCTGCTCTTAGAGCATCGTCGCACGGACATCGTCGCGCCGCTTTTGGGCGAAGCGACCCATAGCCTCAAACAGCAGCAGATCGACCGCGAAACCGACAAGCGCCAGCACCACGCTTGCGCCGTAATACGTCATCGATTCCTGGATGTAGCCGAGCGGTAAAAGGATCATCACGTTCACCAGAACAAGCTGTACCAAGGAAAAAAAGCACGGGCAGCCATTCGCCCATTCCCCGTTCCTGAGCGCTGCCGAAACGGTTAAGCAGCATGCAGAGCATCGCGAGAAGCGGAACGAGCAGAGCCATATGAGCCGCATGAGTCAGGAAAAAAGCGCCAAGATGCGTTCGAACGGCCTCGTAATCGGCGACCGGCGTGCCGGTCATCGACATCCACAGGGCGCCGCCGGGCAGCTCTGCGAAGAAAAGCACCAGGTGCGCCAGCGTCACGACGAGAATCCTGCGCGCGAGGCTTCCCTGCGATAGGAATATGGGAATGAGGGCGAGCGGCACGGAGGCCGCCAGTCTGAACTCGACGCTCATGCTTGAACGAAACGAGGAGATAAGCAGCACGAAAACCAGTTCCAGCACCCAGAACAGGGAGAGTCTGCGAATATTGAGCATCTTGGTGAGCGCATAGGCGAACACCAATTGCACGGGAACGACCCCGATGATGTCGAGGAGAGCATCGGGCATACGAGAGCCTCGCCGTCCTACAGCTTGGATTGCACGCGCGAGAAGACAGCTTCGCGCACGAATTTGCGGCGCTTCTGACTCACGGGCACAACCTGGTTCGACGAGAGCACCACGCTGTCCGCTTTGAGCTCCTTGACGTGATCCATGTTTACCAGGAAGCTCTTATGGCATTGGATGAACGAAGCGGGCAGCTCGGCAGAGAGGTCGGACAACGACGCGTACGCTTCGATCTCCTCGGCTCCCGCATGGATGCGTACTTTGCGCCGATCGCTTTCGATATAGCTGATCCTGCTCGGCTCGACAAGCACTACCCTGCTTCCAAGCCGAACGCTCAGGGGCTTGCTCGCGTCGGCCTCGAGCCGCTCGAACGCGCGGCTCAGCGCGTCGTCCAAGTCGTCCTGCGCGAACGGCTTTACCAGAAAATACAGGTGCTCTGTGCGGTACACGCTCGTGCAGTATTCGACGAAGCCGGTGACGTAGATCACCTGCGTTCCGCACCCTGCGGGGAAATACCGCTTCACGAGGTCGATGCCGTTCGCGTCTTCCGAGCCCAGCTCGATATCCATCACGAGAACGTCAATGGCCGGTTCCTCCGCAAGACGCGCCGTCAAAGATTCGGCGTCGACAACATGCTCGATGGCGAGCTCGCCGCCACGCGGGGAGCATTCGATCATGCTCCGGATGATCTCGGCCTGGGCGGCATCGTCTTCTACTATTACGACCTGGTACATGGCATCGGCTAACGTCTCTGGTTTGCATGGAGGGGATAAGCGTGCTGCGCTCCACGAGATTATATACGATGAAGCCTTTTGCCCCTTCCGGGTTTTTCGGTCACTTCGGCAAATATAATGACTGAAACGATGATATATGATCACGGGCGCGCACATAGTCGCCTCTCTCGGCAAGCGCCATAGCCGCATGAGCCTGGTTTCGCACGTCGTGGCGCATCCTCGCCGTCTGCTCGACCTCCAAGACGAACGCATTGCACTGCGCAAGACACGCATCCAGCTGACCCTGCAACAGCGCGGCTCGCTGATCCTCATGCCGCTTGCGAGCGTAGCGGTCCATCGAAGCGAACAGCATCGCATCCACGACGAAGCACCCGATCGCAAGCACCGACATGCCGTAGAAGAGCACGCTGGAACCCAGGCGGGCATACACCCCTGCAATCAGGGGAACCGTCAGCAGAAGAGCCTGCACGACCGGAAACCAGAGGAACAGCCGCAAATTCATCGATCCCGCAGACTCGCCGCGATGCAGAGCAAGGCGCAGCGCGGCGAACAGCGCGATCAGCAAGACGAGGTGAGCCGCATGCATGATCGCGAACTCGCCGAGGTGCGCCCGCGTGTTGTCGTAATCGATGATGTCGATTCCCGTCATGCCGTACCACAATGCCGTTCCCAGCACTTCGGCGATCATGATTGCCACGTTCATGAGCGCAATGACGAACACTTTTCGCGCAGGACGCTCGTCTGCCATGAGGAAGGGCAGCACGCCTCCCGTGAACACGAGGTAGGCGAAGCGCATCCCTGTTCCCGCATCGCCGCGCGTCAACACTACCACGAGCATGCAGCTTGACATAAGAAGGTAGAATGCGGCCCTGTTGCGCATATGCAGCACGCGGCTCCAGGTGTAGATGATGACCGCTTCCACCGGAGCAGTGCCCAGTACGTCGAGCATCGTGTTCGACAGATGCATACCCTCTAAGCCTCCAGAGAGGCGACAACACAAGGCACGACGAGGGTGCTCATTGTTCGCAGGTGGGCGGCTTTGGCGGATGCATCCGCGATCATCGAAACTCCTTCAACCGGGTCTGTCCCCAGCAGGGTACCACGCCAACAGCGCTATAAACTGATGCCGTAGGTCATATGCATCATGTAGAACGCGAAACGCATCACGAAGATGCCGGCGAACACCAGCGCAGACGCGATGGCGGCCGATGCAACCGAGATGCCGCGCCCGCGCATGAGCGGAAGAGCGTCCACTGCAACCCCGGCTACAGCAAGCAGGAAGAAAACCGTCGCCATCGCGCCATACGTCGGTACAAGCTGTTCTGCGGACACAAGGTAGTTTCTCATCGTAAGTACGCTCATGCCTTGGGCGACGTACACGCCCGCATTCGCTAGGAGAGCTGCGGACGAGAGGGCGAGCAGCATCCCGCCCACCCGGCTTTCTAACGGCGACCACCGCGAGAACCGCAAGCCGAAAAGAGTCAGAACCGGGCCGCCCACCAGCGCGTTCAAGCACAACGCGACGGGAACGAAGGGCGTGTCCCAGGTGACCACCGTCCTGCTGGCGTAGGCGAACGACGGCGAGCCTGTTTATCAGGACCGCATCTCCAAGCAGGCGGCCCGCATCTGCCAGAAGTTCCGCCTGAGCGCACGAGAAGCCGAGGTCATGGAGCACATCGTGCGCGGCAGTGCGCATCGCCGAGGAGCTGGTGATCTCCGAGAACACCGTGCGCATGCATTCGAAGCGCATCTACGCCAAGCTCGACATCCACAAAAAGCAGGACCTCATCGACCTCGTAGACTCGTTCGACCCCGAACCGTGAAGCTAACCGAGAACCGAAAACAGCAATCCGAACGTCCTTTTTAGTGCGCGACGGTTTGCACAGAATCGGCAACGGGCTTCACATCGAACGCGAGACCAAGGCTGTCGAGTATTTTCACAACGGTTTGAAATCGAGGATTCGAGTCGTCGGATAGGGTTCGATACAAGTTCTCTCTATTCAATCCCGTGGAAGCCGCAACCGAAGACATCCCTTCAGCCCTTGCCACGACACCGAGCGCATGCTCAAAATATCCAGGATCCCCGTCTTTGAGAGCCTCGCTGAGGTACTCGGCAATATCGTCAGGCGAAGCAAGATGATCTGCAGCATCCCACGTCCTCGTCTCAAGCATGTCGCTCCCTCCATTCGCTCAAAAGTTCTCGGGCTTTCTTGATATCGGCAGTCTGGGTCGATTTGTCGCCTCATTTAAGAGCCTTTGCTTGTTCGAGGCGTTGCTTGAGATATTCGTAGTGAGCGCTTTCTTCGGCGGTCCATGCTCCGAAGAGGATGCGTTCGAGCGCTTCGCTCGCCGGTTCTTCGTCGTCCGCGCTGGAGAAGAGGCGCTGCTCGCTGCGCGAGTACAGGCCTATATCGTCGAACATGCCCGACTCTTCCAACACCTTCAAATTGCCGACGATGCTCTTGACGATGGAAAGGTGGTGCGCCGGATCGACCGCGCGCGGCTCCGTTCCGGCGATGCGCATCTGCTCGTATCGCAACTGGCAGCTGATGAGCGATATCTCCGGCTTAACCGCCATGAGCGCCAACGATACGCTATACCCGCGATCACGTAGGAGCCGCGCAGTCTTCAGGGGGACTTCGGACGTGCGCAACGTCCCTTCGATAATGAGGTTGTATCCCATAATGGAGAGCGCATCGATAATCGCCTCGACCATCCGACCGGCCCACGCCGCCGTATGTGCAGGCGAGTCGATGCCGTATTGGGCGCAGATCTGTTTATATCGCGGATGAAAAGAACGGTACTCGTCACCGTTAACGACAATCACGTTACCGTTCATCGCATTGCGAAAGACGTTGTGAAGAGTCGTCTTCCCTGCTCCGCTCTGGCCGCCAAGCAAAATAGCTTGAGGCTTATCCGAAGGCGCAAGACACGCACCGACGACCGATGAGCTGACGATCTCCTGTATTCCTTCATAGAGTTCTTCATCCGAGTAACATTCGATGCTCTCCATGCTATGCGGCCTTCGCTTCGCGGCTCTTCGCCAAAAGCTCTATGCATTCGATTTGGCCCTTGATCTCCGATAGCCTCACCTTGTTCAAATGACCTTCGTCGATAATGCGTCGCTTGGCCAACGCCAGCTGCATGAACGCATCCTCGTACACCGCAGCAGAAATCTCGTCCCCTTTTTCCCGTGCGGCGGCACGCAAGCGAGAAACCTCCCCCAGTAACTGAGCAGCCTGTTCGTTCAGCACTTCTTGCTGCAAGGTGATTTCGTACATTTCGTTAATATCCATGATGTCCCCGTCCTCGTCGAAGGTTACCAGAGCGTAGATGATCTGCTCGGCCTTGCCGCGCTGCTCGTGCGACAGCAAATCTCCGTCGCGTTCGAAGCAATCCCGCATGAAGGCCGGGTTGTCGGCTGCGCGAATGAGGTTCGCGTTCGCCTTGCTGGGCGTCTGCCCGTTCTCGTAGCGTACGACGCTCGCCTCACCCAATCCAAGCAAACGAGCGAAACCCTGCTGCGTCAAGCCGTACTTCCTTCGAATGCGCTTGATGTCTTGAGCCGTCAAATCCTTCGACATGAGTCCTCCTATCAATCGTTTGATTGATAGGAGTATATCATATGATTTGTTTTGTATCCGATAGAATATAAAAAAGAAGGGCGCCGCTGCAAACGACGCCCTTCATCTTGCTCGTGCCGATATTGGGTCTCGCTACGCCCAGTCTCTCCGCATGACCTCCCACTTCGCGTCGCGGGCGGCTTCCACCTGGGCGATGTCCTCGTCGGTAAGAGCCTTGAAGCGGCCTTGACGGCGCAGGTAGGCTTCGACGCTGGCGAACTCGCGCGGGTTGCGGTTGAGCTTGAACGCCCCGCCCTCGTACTCGGCGAGGTACCACAGGCCGCAGTCGACGATGTCCTTCGAGATGTCCACCGTCTCGTCCACGCCGCAGCCCCACCCCGTCGGGCACGGGGCCATCACATGGATGTACTTCGTCCCACGGATCGTGGCGGCATGCTCCACCTTGCGGATGAAGTCGTTGAGGTAGCCGATGGACGCCGTGGCCGCATAGGGAATGCCGTGCGCGGCCACGATCTCGAACATGTTCTTCTTCTGCGTCAGGCAGCCGCGCATGTTCGACCCGGCAGGCGTGGTGGTGGTCTTGGCGCCGAACGGCGTGAGCGAGCTTTTCTGGATGCCCGTGTTCATGTACGCCTCGTTGTCGTAGCAGATGTACAGCACGTCGTCGTTGCGGTCGATGGCGCCCGACAGCGCCTGGATGCCGATGTCGGCGGTGCCGCCGTCGCCGGCGAAGCCCACCACCGTGCAATCGTCGGGCTTCTTGCCCTGCGCGCGCAGGCCGGCCTCGATGCCGGTGAGCACGCTGGCCGTGGCTGCGAACGGCGTGATCATCGCGTTGTTGGCGAAGCTGAGCTGCGGGAAGTTGAAGCCGACGGCGCTCATGCAACCCGCAGGCAGCGCGCACACCGCGTTCGGCCCCAGAACCTTGAGTGCCGCGCGCACGGCCAACGACCCGCCGCATCCGGCGCACGCCTTATGACCGAAGAAGAACTCGTCGTCGGTGATGTTCTTGGCGTTGACGGCCATGGCTACCGCCCCCTTTCCGACAGAGCTTCGGCTGACTCCGCACGAGATCCTTCGGCTCCGCGCTGCGCGCTACGCTCAGGATGACAATCCGCCGGAGAATCGATCCCGAGGAACGACACGCGCGGCAGCTCGCCCGTCCCTTCGGCCGCCTGCGCGAGCATGGCGTACATGCCCCTCACCTGCGCTTCCGATATATCGTCGCCGCCCAGGCCGCCCACGAAGTTGTACGTGGGCACGCCTGCGGCCGCCTGCTGCAGGGCGGAGTTCACGTTCGTGAACACGGTGCCCTCGGCGCCGAACGACACGTCCTTCTCCAGCACTCCCACAGCCTTCGCGCCGCGCAGCGCCTCGGCGATGAGCGCGCTCGGCATGGGACGCAGGTAGCGAATGCGCAGCATGCCCGCGCGCACGCCCTGGTCGCGCAGCTGCCGCACCACCGAGCGCACCAGCCCGGCCGCCGATCCCAGCGTGACCAGGATCACGTCGGCATCGTCGCAGTTCAGCGTCTCGATCATGCCAGGATACCGCCGTTCGAGCACCTCGGCGAACCGCTGCTCCACGCGTTCCACGACGACAGGCGCGTCCAGCATGTCGCGATGTTCCCAGTACTTGAAGTGGCGGTTGTACTCGGGACCGGCCGAGAAGCCGATGTTCACCGGATGCTCGAAGTCGAACCGGTTGCCCGCAGGCCGGTAGGGCGGCAGGAACGCGTCGGCTTCCTCGGGCTCGGGCACGTCCACCGTCTCGTAGGTGTGCGTGAGCGCGAACCCGTCGAGGTTCACCATCACCGGCGTGGCCACGGCCGGGTCCTCGGCCACCGCGTACGCCATGAGCGCCAGGTCGAGCGCCTCCTGGTTGTCCTCGGCGTACACCTGGATCCAGCCGTGGTCCAGCAGCGCCAGCGAATCGCGCTGGTCGCCGTAGATGTTCCACGGCAGCGCCGTGGCGCGGTTCGCGTTCATCATGACGATGGGGAACCGTCCGCCCGACGCATAGGTCAGGCATTCGGCCATGTACAGCAAGCCCTGGCTCGACGTGGCCGTGAACGTGCGAGCGCCCGTGGCCGAGGCGCCGATGGCGCATGCCAGCGCCGAGTGCTCGGACTCCACGTGCACGTACTCGGCGGCCAGCGAGCCGTCCTCCACCATCTCGCTCAAACGCTCCACCACCACCGTCTGCGGCGTGATGGGATACGCGGAAATCACCTGCGGACGCGCCAAGCGCACGCCCTCGGCGAACGCTTCGTCGCCGGAAAGGAACCGTTTCATCGGGCATTCGCCTCGCTTTCGAGGATCATCGTGATAGAACCGAACTTGCACGCCTTCGCGCAGATGCCGCAGCCCTTGCAGAAGTCGAGGTCGATGGCGACGGGAGCGAACGCGCACGCAGGTTCGCCCAGTGAGCCAGCGAGGGTTTCCCCGGTGCCCGAGATCGCGGGGATGGCGGAGGCGAAGCGCGCCCCGCAGGAAGTCCCCTCAGGGGATACTTCGGCACGCGAGCCTTCGGCATCGTCGCGAGATCGAGTGCCGGGGGAAGCCGCAGCGTCGGCCGGTTCCGTCGGCCGGCAAGCCGACGGAACCTTGTACACGGTGCCGTCGGGGCAGTGGAGGTAGCACTGGAGGCAGCCGGTGCACGACGCCGCATCGATGACGGGGCGCAGGTTGCGCCACCCGGCGTTCTTCACCGTAAGGTAGCCGGCATCGAAGCAGGTGGAGTGCGCGAAATCGGCAGGATCGAGGTCGGCGGAGCGCAGAGCGGGGATGCGAGACGCAGGACGCGGAGATACGACGACGTCGTCCTGAGCGGAGCCGCCGCAGGCGGTCAGACTCGGAGCGCTTTCAGCTGGCGCTGCATGGGCTCCTTCGACTTCGCGCTCCGTCTGGACTTCGCCCATCGCCTCCCGTGCAGCGTCCACGATGGCGATGTTCTTCGCGTGCAGCTTCGCCGGCATGTACTGGCGGATGGCTTCCTGCACGTTCTCGACGCTCACCCGATCGCACAGCGCCGACAGGGCGCCGAGGAACACCGTGTTCGGAATCGGCCGACCCAGAACGGCCGCCGAGATGCCGTCGGCATCGAGCGCCGCGATGCGCTCGTCGTCGAACATACGCACGCTGTTCACCAGCACGACGCCACCGGGCTTCAGCTCGGTTTCCCAGCCCTCGCCCAGCAGCGTATCGTCGAGGTAGATCACGTAGTCGGCCTTCGCCACGGCGCTGCGGTCGCCGATGGGCTCGTCAGACAGCTTCGTGAACGCCCGCATCGGCGCGCCGCGCCGCTCGGGCCCGAACGACGGAAACGCCAAAGCATGCCGACCGTCGTCGAGCGATGCCGCCGCGCCCAGCAGCCGCGCAGCCGTGAAGGCGCCCTGGCCGCCGCGGCCGTGCCATAGTATTTCGATCATGGACTCTCCCCTTCGCATCTTTGCACGTTGGTCATGCAAGTATACCGCTGCGCACGAGCGCGGACGGCTTCGCGCTCGCCCACATGCCGTCAAACTCCCCCAATTGGGCAAAGCACCTCTCACCCCTCGCGCTTTCCGTCTCTTTCCTCGTCCGCAAAACCATGCTGGACGCAAAAGACGAGCCATGACGATTTCGGAGGCTAAACAAGACGGCCATAGGCGTATGGGATTGTTACGAGCTGGGAAAACAAGCAAACCTTTATCGCCACAACCGGAAAACGCCGCCTGAAATTGTCATGGCTTGCATTTTGCGTACACGTGAGCGCGCCATGGATTCGCTAAGCGGAGCGCTTCCGTTTGCTGCTGGTATGAATCTTGGCGTAGCGCCCACATGCGAACTTATAATGCTCCTTGAGAGAGAATGGGCATGCGACGCAGCGAAGGAGCCTGACGCGACATCATGGATCGCATTACGCGCAACGACACCAAACACGGTTCGCACGCAAAACAACCGACGGAGCCCTTGCACGACGACACCGTGATCGATGAAACGCCCGCGCCATCTGACACGACGCCGTTCCTCGGCGCTTCTTCGCGTGAGCGCCAGGCAACCAGCAAGCGGCGTAAGCCCAACTTCATCACGAAAGGCGTCAACCGCTGGTGCAACCGCTTGCTGGGCGCGGTATCCGAGCGCTCGCTTGCCGACCAGGAGGAAGAGTACGCCGCGCACCGCACCACGCGCGACTACGTGTGGAATACGGTGGGCGTGGGCGCATGGGGCATGGTGTTCCCCATCCTCACCGTCGTGGTCACGCAGCTGGTGGGCGTGGAGCAAGCCGGCATGTTCTCGCTCGCATTCGTCACCGGCACGCTGCTCATGATCCTGGCGAACTACGGCGTGCGCACCTATCAGGTATCCGACGTGACCGAGGAGCATTCGTTCTCGGATTACCAGATAAACCGCCTGATCACCTGCGCGTTCATGGTGTTGGTGGGCGTGGCGTACTGCATGGTGCGCGGCTACGAGAGCCAGATGTTCACCATCAGCTTGGGCGTGTACCTCTATAAAATGGTAGACGGCCTGGCCGACGTGTACGAGGGGAGGCTGCAGCAGGTTGACAAGCTGTATTTGTCGGGCGTGTCGCAGGCGTTCCGTTCCGTCGTGGTGCTGGTCGTGTTCTCGCTGTGCCTGCTGATCACGCGCAATCTGGCCGTGTCGTGCGTGGTCATGGCCGTCGCGGCGTTCGCCACCTTCATCGTGCTCACGTTCCCGCTGGCCATGTTCGAGACGCCAAGGTCGAAACGTTGGAACGTCGGCAGCATCGTCGAGTTGTTCAAACAGTGCTTCCCCCTGTTCATCGCGCTGTTCTTGTACGCATTCATCGACAACATGCCGAAGTTCGTAATGGAAGGCGTACTGAGCTACGACAACCAGCTGTACTTCAACGCGCTGTACTTCCCCGCGCAGGGCATCCTGCTGACCGTCGGGTTCATCTACAAGCCGCTGCTCGTGAAGATGGCGAACGTGTGGGCCGACCCTGCGAAGCGCAAGCGGTTCGACCTGATCATCGTCGTGATCATGGCGGTCATCGTCGCGGTCACCGGCGTCACGGCGCTTGCCATGGCATGGATCGGCATTCCCGTGATGAGCTTCTTGTACGGCGTGGACTTCGAGCAATTCCGCGGGCTATGCTACATCATGCTGGCAGCGGGCGGCGTGACGGCGGCGATCGACTTCCTGTACCAAGTGATCACCGTGCTGCGCCAGCAGCGCTCCGTCACGAAGCTGTACGTGATCACGTTCGGATTCGCGTTGTTCGTGCCCATCCTGCTAGTGAACTTCACCGGGCTGCCCGGTGCCGTGATCGGCTACCTCATCGTGATGTGCATCCTGCTCGTGCTGCTGATCTGGGAATACATGCGCATCCGCATGGCGCTGTCGCACGAAAAGACGGCAACGGCCGAGATGCCCCGGCCAATGCGTCCCAGCGAGGCGCGCCGCGAGCAGGTGCGCGCGAAGTGGGGCGCTCACGGCGCGCCGCCCATCAGCGACGACGCCCTCGACTTGGCCGGCAGGCATCGCGCGCTCGACGAGGACGACGACCCGTTACTTCAGTAGCCTGTCGGTTTCAAGCAGGAATGTGCGGATGTCTTTATGGACGACGGAGGACTTGCACAAGAGTAGCGCGCAGAGCGGTGCACCTCTAATTCGAAGGCGCACCGCCCCAGGTTAGCGCTCAATGCAGAGCGACAGGCGTTTCGTCCTCTCCCTCGACCCACTGCAGCTTCTTGCTGGTAGCCTTGATGACCAAGATCAATCCGATTATGGCGACATTCATGACGATGCACAGCCCGAACACCGCATTGAACGTTCCAGTTGCCGAGTAGACAGCGGTCATGATGGGCATGCCGAACGCCCCGGCGATATAAGCCACGCCGCAGACGATACCGAAGATCCGACCGTAATCGCGAGAGCCGAACACGCTCATGAGCAGGCACGTAAGGCCAGCTCCGGCCACCACGTACATAACGTCGTTCACGCCTGCTCCCAGAATGGCGAGCCACGGTTGGCCAGCTGCGAATATGAGCATCACGAACGACAGGATGCTCACGACTACCCACAGCACCAGGGCTATGAACGAGCCGAGCTTGTCGCATGAGGACCCTACGGCAGGGTTGAGGAAGATATCGAACATGGACGCAGCTGAAACCATGATTCCGCCCGTCATCGCGCCAAGGCCGACCTCCACTGCATATGTTGGGAAAAGCTGGTTCATGCACACGGTGATCTGCACGAGGCAGAGGAACAAGACGCAGGCGATGAACGCGGGCGACTTCACCGCAACCTTGAACGGCACGCCTCGCGTGGCCGCGATTTCCACCCCTGCATCTTGACCGATCGATTCGGCTTCGCTGTAACCGTAGGGAAGCATGCCTTTATCCGCGGGCTTGAACCGGATGATGAACACGATAGACGGTATGACTACGAGGGCCGAGACGGCAGCGAGCACCAGGTACCCGTTCCTCCAACCCACAGATTCGATGACGGCGGTGATGACCGGGCTCATGACGACCATGTACACCGAGTTGACCGTCCAAGCCAAGCCGATGGCGAGGCCCGCCTTCTTCCTGAACCATTGATCGATGACGGCTGACATGCAAAGCCCCGTGGTGAAGGACATGCCGAATCCGATGATGAGCCCCGAAAGCAGGAACAGCCAGACATTCGAGTAAAACGCCATGGCCGCGCCAGCCGCCAGTAGAACCGCTGCCACCGCGACATGGGTCCACCGACCGACCACTTTCGGCAAGATCTTGCCGACGCACATCATGCCGACGGCGACCCCCACCAGCGTTGCCGTGAAATAGTAGGAGAACATGTTGTAGTCGATTCCCAGATCCTCGCAGACCGGCGTCATGAAACAGCCTGCGACGACGCTATAGGAACCGGTTGTGCCCGCCGACATGAGTCCAAGGCCGAGCACCAAGATCCAAGCGAACTTTCCTGAGTTCTTCAGAGCATGCGAGCTTTCCATAAGTATCGTTTCCCTTCAAACGATAGCGTCGAAACCGCTGTTCTGCGCGCCGGCCCTT
>OFMK01000790.1_pt1 | contig 28723 bp, 21 predicted proteins | sample 1541781 | NCBI WGS metagenome assembly OFMK01 (sample SAMN04209250, study PRJEB22552) | human gut metagenome | biome: gut; material: feces | host: Homo sapiens | place: USA: Oklahoma
ACTATATTGTTGTACCGATCTTTTTGATGCTCAATAATGCAGACGGAAAACTGCGTCAGTGGTTCGGAGAGCCGTTTTTCCTGAACAATCTGTTTATTCTGGCGCTTGTATATGCATCAACCGCGCTTCCCTTTACCATTTATCTGCTGTCCGGTTATTTTAAATCACTGGCAAAAGATTACGAGGAAGCGGCTTATGTGGACGGAGCCGGATACTGGAGAACTATGATTCAGGTTATCATGCCTATGGCAAAGCCAAGTATTGTGACAGTAATTCTGTTTAACTTTTTGGCATTCTGGAATGAATATATTATTTCCATGACCCTGCTCACCAGACCGGAGATAAAAACCCTTCCGGTAGGACTTATGAATCTGATGGCAGCCCAGAAATCAGCAGTTCAGTACGGACAGATGTATGCGGGACTGGTTATTGTTATGATCCCTACACTGATTTTATATATCTGTGTACAGAAGAAACTGACACAGGGTATGACTCTTGGCGGTCTGAAAGGCTGATCAGTGTGCGGAACAGGAGGTAAATAAAATGAATGAAAGAACAAAGAGTGTTTTAAAAACCGTTCTGGCAGCTATATTTTTTATTATTTGTGTGGCGCTTGTAGTACTGGGACAGAAAAATGTAGGACCGCAGGGGCTGTTGGTAATGCTTCTGGGACTTGCCGGACTGATTCTTCTTTTATATCTTTATAACAGACAATTCAAGTGAGACTTTGTACATGAATATTACTTATAACTGGAAAGAAAATATTTCCCGGTGGGACGAGGCTGTTCCGCTGGGAAATGGAAAATGCGGCTGCCTCTGCTGGGGCAGTCCTGAAGAGATAAGGTTTAGTCTGGACCGTACAGATTTATGGGACAGAACTGTTTTGTGGGAGCAGAATAAAGAGTTTACCTGGAAAAATCTTGTGAAACTTGCAAAGGCAGGAAATACTGCAAAAATCCGGGAAATCTTTGATGCTCCCTATTATTATCCATCACCTACAAAATTAACTGCAGGCAGGATCCTGCTTCATTTTTACGGTATTGACGGAGAAATCGAATCTGTCTTAAACCTGGAAACAGCAAAAGCGGAAATGAGGTTCAGAAGCCGGAAAGAGACTGTCAGGATTTCAGTTTGGGTCCATGCAGTGGAACAAGTTGGGATCATAGAGGTTGAAGCTCGGGAAACGGAATTTTCTGTGGAACTGAAAAATCCGGAATTCGGAGAAAAAGGAACGGAAAAAGAGTACGTTTATTGCCAGGAAGAAAGACAGATTTCCCAGGGGAATCTGAAGGATCTGAAATATCCTCCTGTGATAAAAAAACAGGAGGGAGAGCTGCAATGGTTCTGCCAGCCTGTAAATGATGAATTTTCTTATGGAGTGATTGTTGGGAGAAGAAAAAAAGACTCTGTGACAAGAATCGTCTGGAAGATTGTCTCATCAGAAGACGGAGACTGCTGGATGGAACAGGGAAAGCAGCAGGTTCTCGGCGCTCTGTCAGCAGGTGATGAACTTTTTGATTCTCATAAAAAATGGTGGAAGGATTATTTTGAAGAGAGCGGTATCTGTATTCCTGATAAATTTATGGAAAAGCAGTGGTATATGACCAATTATCTGTTTGCTTCAACGTCCAGAGAAGGAGGCGTCCCTATGCCTCTTCAGGGAGTGTGGACCGCAGATGAGGGAACGCTTCCTCCGTGGAAGGGAGATTACCATAACGATCTGAATACAGAATTGTCCTATACCCATTATCTGAAGGCAAACCATCTGGAAGAAGGACGGTGCTTTTTAGATTTTCTCTGGAGTCTTTTTGATGAGGGGCGACGGTTTGCCGGAGAATTTTACGGCGCAGAAGGCTGCTGTCTTCCCGGAACAATGACAATTGACGGGAAACCTCTTGGGGGCTGGCCTATGTATTCGCTTTCTCCGTCCAACCAGATGTGGCTTGCCCACGCATTTGGAGAATATTACCGATATACAGGAAACAGTAAATTTCTGAGGGAAAGAGCTTATCCTTATATGAAGGAAACCGGGATTTTTATCCAATCGCTTCTGGAGGAGACAGAGGACGGTTATCTGGTTCTTCCTGTATCCAGCTCTCCGGAGATTCACGACGATACGGAAAGATCATGGCTGACACCTGTCAGTAATTATGATCTGGCTCTGATGATCCGGCTGTTTGAAACACTGGAGAAACTGGCTGGTGAGCTGGGGAAAACAGAAGAATTACAGTGGCGCCACATCAGACAGAGGCTTCCGGAACTGTCAGTCAATAAAAATAAGGTTCTGATGCTTTCTCCGGATGAAAGTCTTGAAGAATCCCATCGTCATTTTTCAAATGCGATGGCTGTTTCACCTCTGGGAATCATAGATTATGAGGGCGAAGGAAAAGAAATAATCGATGCTGTAATTGCGGATTATGAAAGGCTGGGCACATCCCAGTGGGTTGGTTATACCTTTGCATGGATGGCACATCTTTATGCTGTTCAGGGAAACGGAGAAAAAGCAGCAGAGTATCTGAGGATTTTCTGGGAAAATTTCTGCAGCTGTAATGGATTTCACCTGAACGGAGATTTTCGGAAAAAAGGATATTCGCAGTTTACCTACAGACCCTTTACTCTTGAGGGAAATATGTTCAGTGCAGATGCTCTTCAGGAAATGCTGTTTCAGATGAAGGATGGAAAAATACGGCTGTTTCCTGCTGTTCCCAAAACCTGGACGGAAAAACAGGTTTCTTTTTACAGTTTCCGCGGGGAAAAAGGAATCCTGTGCAGTGCGGAGATTTTTGAGGGCAGAAAACTGTCATGGAAGATTTATACAGAGAATTCCGTATATATTCAGATACAATATAAGGAGAGGCTTTGCGGAGAAAAAAGACTTGAACCGGGACAGTGGTGGGAAGAGTCGCTGATGCTGGAGTGAAAAGCATTAAATATGGCGGAGAGAAACAGAGATTTTCATGAAAACAATCTTTTTGTGCAAAAGAAATAGATGATTATGCAAATACTAATTGTGTAAAAATGATAAAATTAGTGTTGCAAATGCATGTAATTATATAAAATGCACAATATATGGAGCTTTTATATTGTTTTCAGAAGGCAGGAGTTCTGCAGGCCTTTACTCTCTGGATTTTTCTGTCAGAGAAGATTATCGGCGGTGTAACAGGTGGAACGAAAGGCTGATCAAGAAAGGAGCAGAAAAATATTATGAAAAAACCGGTATTAGTAGTTATGGCAGCTGGAATGGGAAGCCGCTACGGCGGTCTGAAACAGATCGATCCTATTGACAGAGAAGGTCATATTATTATGGATTTTTCCATTTATGATGCTGTAAAAGCAGGATTTGAAAAAGTAGTGTTTATCATAAAAAAAGAAAATGAAGAAGACTTCCGTAACGCTATTGGCGACCGTCTCAGCAAACAGATTCAGGTTGCCTATGTGTTCCAGGATCTTTATAATCTTCCGGAAGGCTATGAGGTTCCGGAGGGAAGAGTAAAACCCTGGGGAACCGGACATGCGGTTTTAAGCTGTATTGACGAGGTTGATGGTCCTTTTGCCGTTATCAATGCAGACGATTATTATGGAAGCCATGCATTTAAAATGGCATATGATTTTCTGGCTGAAAATCAGGATGATGAGAATCTTTACAGGTATATGATGGTTGGCTACAAGCTGGAAAATACTCTGACAGACAATGGTCATGTAGCAAGAGGCGTCTGTGTTACCGATGAGGCAGATCATCTTCTGAAGATCAATGAGCGTACTCACATTGAGAAGCATGGGGAAGGTACTGCTTATACAGAGGATGACGGAGCTACCTGGACCATGCTCCCTGAAGGCAGCACAGTTTCTATGAATATGTGGGGATTTTCTGCAAGTATCCTGAAAGAACTGAAAGCACGTTTTGCGGCATTTCTTGATGAGAATCTGGAGAAAAATCCACTGAAGTGCGAATATTTTCTTCCGTTTGTAGTGGACGAGCTTCTTCAGGAGAAAAAAGCCACAGTCAAGGTGCTGAAATCAGAGGATAAATGGTATGGGGTTACCTACAAAGAGGATAAGCCTGTTGTTATGGCTGCAGTGCAGAGCCTGAAAGATCAGGGGCTCTATCCGCAGAACTTATGGGAGGAGAACAAGTAACAGTGAATACAATTCAGAAAGAAGTAATCAGTCAGTTTGAATTTCCGGGAGAGGTAGTCGAATGTGTTGCCTACGGAAGCGGACACATCAATGATACATATCGTCTTACAGTAAAAACGCCGGGCGGACAGGAGAAGCACTTTATTCTCCAGAGAATGAATAAAAGTATTTTTACAAAGCCGGTAGAGCTTATGGAGAACGTGCAGGGCGTTACCGCATGGCTCCGTAAAAAAATCCGGGAAAACGGCGGTGATGTGGAGAGAGAAACGCTGAATGTGGTAAGTGATAAGGATGGAAACCCTTATTATGTGGACTCAGAGGGAGAATACTGGAGAGTGTATCTTTTTATTGAGGATGCTACCAGCTATGATATGGTAAAGGATGACAATGACTTTTATCAGAGTGCAGTTGCTTTTGGGCATTTCCAGAGACTTCTTGCAGATTATCCTGCTGAGACCCTTCATGAAACCATTGTGAATTTCCATAATACGGTTGACCGTTTTGCGAAATTCAAGGCAGCAGTTGAGGCAGACAGTGAAGGCCGGGCTACATCTGTTCAGGAGGAGATTAAGTTTGTTCTTGACAGAGAAGAGCTGGCTCATACCCTGTGCGATCTGCAGGATACAGGAAAAATGCCTCTTCGTGTAACTCACAATGATACAAAGCTGAACAATATCATGATTGATGACGAGACAGGCAGAGCAATCTGTGTTATTGATCTTGATACGGTTATGCCGGGACTTTCTGTAAATGATTTCGGCGATTCCATCCGTTTTGGAGCAAGTACAGGGGCAGAGGATGAGCAGGATCTCAGCAAAATTTCCTGTGATCTTCATCTCTACGAAGTATATACAAAAGGCTTTATCGAGGGCTGCGCAGGCGCGCTTACAGATATCGAGCTGGATATGCTTCCCATGGGGGCGATCCTTATGACTTTTGAGTGCGGAATGCGTTTCCTTACTGATTATCTGGAGGGAGATCATTACTTTAAGATCCACAGAGAAGGCCATAATCTGGACCGCTGTCGTACCCAGTTTAAGCTGGTTGCGGACATGGAGGAGAAGCTTCCTCAGATGAAAGCTATTGTAGAAAAATATAAGTAGTGGTATACTGAAACTGACTTTGGGGAAAGCTGAGACAGTTTTTCCCGGATCCGGTCAATGACTGAAAACCTGAAGAGGAGGACAAAAACATGGCAATTTTAGTTACAGGAGGCGCCGGTTATATCGGAAGCCATACAGTTATTGAACTTCAGAGCGCAGGATATGATGTAGTGGTTCTGGATAACTTAAGCAATTCCAGCGAAAAAAGTCTGGAAAGAGTAGAAAAGATCACAGGCAAACCAGTAAAATTCTACAAGGCAGATATTCTTGACAGAGAAGCGCTGAATGATATTTTTGAAAAAGAGGATATTGATTCCTGTATCCATTTTGCAGGGCTGAAAGCAGTAGGAGAATCTGTTGCAAAGCCGTGGGAATATTATGAGAACAATATTGCCGGAACACTGACTCTCGTAGATGTAATGAGAAAACATGGTGTTAAAAATATTATTTTCTCTTCTTCTGCAACTGTATATGGAGATCCTGCAATTATCCCGATTACAGAAGAATGCCCAAAGGGACAGTGTACCAATCCTTATGGCTGGACAAAGTCCATGCTTGAGCAAATCCTCTCTGATATTCAGAAAGCAGATCCGGAATGGAATGTAGTTCTTCTTCGTTACTTTAACCCGATCGGAGCTCATAAGAGCGGAACTATCGGAGAAAATCCAAATGGTATTCCAAACAACCTGATGCCGTATATCACTCAGGTTGCCGTAGGAAAGCTGAAAGAGCTGGGCGTGTTTGGCAATGACTATGATACTCCGGACGGAACTGGCGTGAGAGATTACATTCATGTGGTTGACCTTGCAAAAGGCCATGTAAAGGCTCTTAAAAAGATTGAGGACAAATCCGGTTTAAGCATTTACAATCTGGGAACAGGAAAAGGCTACAGTGTTCTTGATATTGTAAAGAACTTTGAGGAAGCCAACGGCGTGAAGATTCCGTATGTGATCAAAGAACGCCGCCCGGGAGATATTGCAACCTGTTATTCTGATGCGTCCAAGGCAGAAAGAGAGCTTGGCTGGAAGGCAGAATACGATATTAAGGACATGTGTGCGGATTCCTGGAACTGGCAGAGCAAGAATCCAAACGGATACGAAGATTAATCATCAGTCATTAAACATGAAATACTAAAAAAGAAGTCCCCAGAGATTCTGAAAGATCCTGGGGACTTCTTTTAAACTTAAATTTATGTTTGTGGGAGGGGGATATAATTTCCTCTGTAAATGACATGCGGGGGCAGGTGAATCTGTCACAGAAGCTGGTTCGAGACTCGGAAAGTTCTATGCTTCTGCTTCTCTGCAAAAAACACTTCCCCGAATGCTGAACTCGTCTGCGACTCAGACAGCAGCATTCGGAGAAGCAAAGCAGAGCCACAGAAGGCAAGAACTTTTGCCAAGTCTCTCAAGGCTTCTTATACAGATTCATCTGCCCCTGCATTGTATTTTCCAGATGGTAAATTTATATTTCCGCAGTAGCTGGCTGCCGGGCAGGCTGCTTCGGGGCGCAGTGCGCTAATCGCCCGGCCGGAGGCCAAGTGCTGTGTGGAGGATTTCTGTTTGGCTGTTATCCACTTTCAGATGCAGAGAGAAACGCAGCGCAGCACATGCTCTGCCTTTTCTTCTCTGCATCGTCTGTGGGCAACAAGAAACAAAATCCTTCCCTCACAGACATTTATTTATCGTCATCCTCTGACTTCTTTTTTTCAAATTTCGGCTCGCAGGTAAGCTCAATGCCCAGTTTGCGGAATTCCCAGATATCTACGGAAGACAGCATAACAGAAGTATGAGCCTGGCATCTTTTTAACTTGGGAAGCTGTTCCAGGGCAAGTCCTGCTTCCGGATTGCTTGCGGCGCTTACAGAAAGCGCGATCAGAGTTTCGTCTGTGTGCAGGCGTGGATTTTTGCTGCCAAGATATTTGATCTTCAGCTCCTGGATCGGGCGGATGGCATCAGGAGAGATCACGTGATGCTCATGGTCGATTCCTGCAAGCTCTTTTAATGCATTTAAAAGAAGCGCTGAGGAGGCTCCGAGAAGATCAGAGGTTTTTCCGTAAATAATCTTTCCGTCCGGAAGCTCCAGAGCGGCGGCAGGAGCTGTTGTTTTCTTTTCCATGGAAAGTGCGGCAGGAACAACCTTACGATCTTCAATGGAGGCATGAGCCTGTTTCAGAAGAAGCTCGATCTTGCATACCTCATCTTCTTTTCCTGTGCCGGATACAAGAGCGTCGCAGCTTTTATAGTAGCGGCGGATGATTTCCTGACGTGAGGCCTCTTTGCAGATCTCATCGTCCACAATGCAGTTTCCTGCCATGTTTACCCCCATATCAGTAGGTGATTTATAAGGGCATTCACCCATGATTTTTTCAAACATTGCCTGGAGTACAGGGAAAATCTCTACGTCACGGTTGTAGTTGACGGTTGTTTCTCCATAAGCCTCCAGATGGAAAGGATCGATCATATTTACATCGTTCAGATCAGCAGTGGCTGCCTCATATGCCAGATTGACCGGATGCTTCAGCGGGATATTCCAGATCGGGAAAGTCTCAAATTTGGCATAGCCGGCACAGATCCCGCGCTTATGTTCATGATAGAGCTGGGAAAGACACACTGCCATTTTTCCGCTTCCAGGTCCGGGAGCAGTTACCACAACAAGAGGTCTGGTAGTTTCAATGTACTGGTTTTTGCCGTATCCTTCATCGCTGACGATCACAGAGGTATTGCTTGGATAGCCGGGGATGTTGTAATGAACAAATACACGGATGCCAAGCTTTTCCAGTCTGTTTTTGAAAAGATCTGCGCTTTCCTGTCCTGCATAGCGGGTGATGCAGACACTTCCCACATAAAGACCTCTTTCTGTAAAAACCTCGATCAGACGGAGGACATCCTCGTCATAGGTGATTCCCAGATCCCCGCGGACTTTGTTTTTATCAATATCAGCTGCACTGATCACGATCACGATCTCTGCCTGGTCGCTGAGCTGCATCAGCATACGGAGCTTGCTGTCCGGTTCAAAACCAGGGAGAACTCTGGAAGCATGATAATCATCAAAAAGCTTGCCGCCGAATTCCAGATAAAGCTTGTTATCAAACTTGCTGATTCTTTCACGGATATGTTCTGACTGCATGGTCAGATATTTTTCGTTATCAAATCCTGTCTTCATATGTTTATTCCTTTCCCGATTTACGTTATAGGCAGAGAGATTTTTGTTGCTGTTCACTTTGTTCCCGGTAATCTTGCAAAACTGTATTTCAGATCATCCGGTGGGATAATAATCTGTGGACAGTTGTGTTTTTCTGTTTACCGTGACAGTAATACAGGATCCTCTGCCGAACTCATGCAGATAGTATACTACGAACAACTGGCGGATGCAAAACCTTTTTTTTATAAGGCTAATTTTGTTGATTTATCATAGAAATCTCTTTATAATAAAGAAGACAGTAGAGGAGGAATAAAATGAACGAAAATAAAGACAATCGTCCGAATGGAAACAGACCGGACCGGAATGGTCCCGGGAATCAGGGACCGAATAAAAACCGCCAGACGATTCTGGCGTTTCTGATCTGTCTTCTGGTGACACTGGTATGTCTTAGTTTTATTACAGAAATAAGAAATGGAGGCACTGGTGAGATCACCTATGACAAATTTATTGAAATGGTAGACAAGGATCAGATCAAAGAGGTAACTCTTCAGTCTGGTATTCTGACAGTGGAGCCGAAACTTCAGGGTTCCTCTTATAAAAAAATGACCTACCGTGTTAATCAGATGGAGAATATCGATGCTCTTACCAAACGTCTGGAAGGAAAGGATATCATATTCAAATACGAACAGCCGGATGCTCTGATGGAGGCCCTTTCCATGCTGCTCAGTATTGTTCTTCCGACAGTTGTGATGTTCGGTATGCTGATGTTCTTTATGAGACGTATGAACAGGGGAAACGGAGGCATTATGGGCGTGGGAAAAAGCCGCGCCAAGGCTTATGTTCAAAAGGAAACAGGTATCACCTTTAAAAATGTGGCCGGCCAGGACGAGGCAAAGGAGTCTCTTCAGGAGGTTGTGGATTTTCTGCATAATCCGGGCAAATATACGGCTGTGGGAGCCAAGCTTCCCAAGGGTGCTCTGCTTGTGGGACCTCCGGGAACAGGAAAGACCCTGCTTGCAAAGGCAGTGGCAGGAGAGGCAAAGGTACCGTTCTTTTCTCTTTCCGGTTCGGAATTTGTGGAAATGTTTGTAGGCGTGGGCGCCTCCCGTGTCCGCGATCTTTTTGAGGAGGCAAAGAAAAATGCCCCCTGTATTGTATTTATTGATGAGATCGATGCAATCGGAAAAAGCCGTGATTCTCATTATGGAGGCGGCAATGACGAGAGAGAGCAGACTCTGAATCAGCTTCTTGCGGAAATGGACGGCTTTGACACATCCAAGGGACTTCTGATCCTTGCAGCAACCAACCGTCCGGAGGTCCTTGATCCGGCGCTTCTCAGACCGGGACGTTTTGACCGGAGAGTTATCGTAGACCGACCGGATCTGAAAGGCCGTGTGGAAATCCTCAAGGTTCATGCCAAGGATGTTCTTCTTGATGAAACCGTAGATCTGGATGCAATTGCTCTGGCAACCTCTGGGGCAGTAGGCTCTGACCTTGCGAATATGATCAATGAAGCGGCGATCCTTGCAGTGAAAAACGGACGCAAGGCAGTTTCTCAGAAGGATCTTCTGGAATCAGTGGAAGTGGTCTTGGTAGGCAAGGAGAAAAAAGACCGTATTCTCAGCCCTCAGGAGCGGAAAATCGTATCGTATCATGAAGTGGGCCATGCCCTTGTAAGTGCTCTTCAGAAGGACGCAGAGCCTGTACAGAAGATTACGATCGTACCCCGTACCATGGGAGCGCTGGGTTACGTTATGCATGTTCCGGAGGAAGAAAAATTCCTCAATACTCAGAAAGAACTGGAAGCGATGCTGGTTGGATATCTTGGAGGCCGGGCTGCCGAGGAGATCGTGTTTGATACGGTAACAACAGGAGCAGCCAATGATATCGAGCAGGCGACCAAGGTGGCAAGAGCCATGATCACTCAGTACGGTATGTCACAGAAGTTTGGGCTTATGGGACTTGCGTCACAGGAAAATCAGTATCTTTCCGGAAGGGCAGTGCTGAACTGCGGAGATGATACAGCAACAGAGATCGACCATGAGGTTATGAAGCTTCTTCATGATTCCTATGAAGAGTCCAAGCGTCTTCTCAGAGGGCACAGAACAGCTCTTGACAAAATTGCAGAATATCTGATCCGTAAGGAAACTATTACCGGAAAAGAATTTATGAAGATCTTCCGGGCAGTGGAAAGAGGAATGGAGATTCCGGAAAACCTGGATGAACTGGTATTTCCTGAGGATGTAAAAGAGCTTGAGGACAAAGCTGAAAATCAGGAAACGGAAATTTCTCAGTCACATTCAGCAGAAACCTCTGTTTCAGCCGATGAGCTTTCCGGGGAGGAAGAAACTGTAAGTTCTGAGGCGGAACCGGCAAATAAAAATCAGGAATCTGTCAGCATGGAAACTGAACCGGCAGAGGAAGGTGTTCGGGGAGAGCAGAAAAAAGAAGACAGTTCGGTTCCCGAAGACGATCAGAAGCAGCAGGAGTCTGAGCATGTTTCAGATTGAGGAAGAATTAAAAAAGCTTCCCGCCAAGCCGGGCGTATACCTGATGCATGATGAGCGGGATGAGATTATTTATGTGGGCAAGGCCGTCAGCCTCAAAAACAGGGTGCGCCAGTATTTCCAGAGCAGCAGGAACAAAGGCGCAAAAATTGAGCAGATGGTCACCCATATTGCAAGATTTGAATATATCATCACAGACTCTGAGTTGGAGGCCCTTGTACTGGAAAGTAACTTGATCAAGGAGCACAGGCCAAAGTATAATACCATGCTGAAGGATGATAAAAGCTATCCCTTTATCAAGGTAACAGTCCAGGAGGCCTATCCCCGGGTACTGTTTGCCCGCAGGATGAAAAAAGATAAAAACCGGTATTTTGGCCCCTATACAAGCGCAGGGGCTGTAAAAGATGTGATCGAGCTGGTGCGGAAGCTGTACCAGGTCAGATCCTGCAGCAGAACGCTTCCAAGAGACTGCGGAAAGGACAGACCCTGTCTGTATTACCATATGAAACAGTGTACAGGTCCCTGTACGGGAAACGTGTCTCAGGAAGCGTACAGAGAAAATATCCAGAAGGTACTGAAATTCCTCAACGGAGATTTTCAGGAAACCATAGATGCCCTTACTGAAAAAATGCAAGAGGCGTCAGAAGAAATGAGATTTGAAGATGCGGCAGAGTGCCGGGATTTGATACAGAGTATCCGTAAGATCGGAGAACGCCAGAAAATTACAGCCTATGGAGAGGAAGACAGGGATATCATTGCAGTTGCCATGGATGAAAGCCTGGATCTCCGGGAACAGGATGCAGTTGTTCAGGTATTCTTTATGCGAAGCGGCAGACTGATCGGACGAGATCATTTTTATCTTCGTGTGGCGCGGGGCGATACAAAATCTCAGGTGCTTTCCAGCTTCCTGAAACAGTTTTATGCGGGAACGCCTTTTATTCCAAAAGAGATCATGCTTCAGACAGAGGTGGAAGACCGGGAAGTGATCGAGGAGTGGCTCAGTTCCAGACGAAAACAGAGGGTTCATATTATTGTTCCCAAAAAAGGCACAAAGGAAAAGCTGGTGGAGCTTGCCCGTGAGAATGCCCGCATGGTTCTTGATAAGGACCGTGAGCGCATTAAAAGGGAAGAGGGCAGGACCATCGGGGCTGTCCATGAAGTGGAGGAATGGCTGGGGCTGAAAGGAATTGTCCGCATGGAAGCCTTTGATATTTCCAATATCAGCGGTTTTGAGTCCGTAGGCTCCATGGTGGTCTACGAAAAGGGAAGACCGAAAAAAAGCGATTATCGTAAATTTCGTATCAAATCTGTTCAGGGACCAAATGATTATGCAAGCATGGAGGAGGTTCTGACCAGACGGTTTACCCATGAAACCAGCGGAGAATTCGACAGTTTTGCCCGAATGCCTGATCTGCTTCTGATGGACGGAGGAAGAGGGCAGGTAAATATTGCCCTGGGAGTTCTGGAAAAGCTGGGAATCCGGATTCCGGTATGCGGAATGGTAAAGGATGACCACCACAGAACAAGAGGACTTTATTTTAACAACAATGAAATTCCAATAGAAACAAACAGCGAGGGGTTCCGGCTGATCACCAGGATCCAGGATGAGGCTCATCGTTTTGCCATTGAATATCACAGATCCCTTCGCAGCAGGGAACAGGTTCATTCGGTTCTGGATGATATTCCGGGAATCGGAGAGCGAAGGAGAAAGGCCCTGATGAGGCGGTTCCGGGGAATTGAAGGAATCCGGGAGGCATCTGTGGAAGAACTGGCAGAAACCGAATCCATGAATGCCGCAAGTGCAAAACAGGTATATGATTTTTTTCATTTACCGGTAAAAACAGAGAAAACTCAGCAGAATCATTGATCTGAGCATAAATAAAGAAAAGGAGAACATATATGAAGGGTGTATTGATGACCAAGATGGTACAGGAGCAGAATCTTACAAATCTTACTCCTGAAATTGATCTTTCTGACAAAAGAATCATGACTGCAGAAATCAACCGTCCTGCGTTGCAGCTTACGGGGTATCTGGAGCATTTTGCCAATGAACGTGTGCAGATCATCGGCTATGTGGAATATACGTATCTGATGCAGCTTCCGGATGACAAGCGCCTGATGAAATATGAACGGTTTATTTCCAGCAAAATACCGTGTGTTATTTTCAGTACTATGACAAAACCGTCGCAGGATATGCTGGATCTTGCAGTTAAGTATAATGTTCCTACTTTTGTTACAGAAAGAACAACTTCCAGCCTTATGGCAGAGATCATCCGCTGGCTGGGCGTACAGCTTGCGCCCTGTATTTCTATTCATGGTGTGCTGGTAGATGTTTTTGGCGAGGGAATCCTGATCACGGGAGAGAGCGGAATCGGGAAAAGTGAGGCTGCTCTGGAGCTGATCAAACGAGGCCACCGTCTTGTCAGTGATGATGTGGTGGAGCTTCGTAAGGTCAGCGACGTCACTCTGGTTGGTTCCGCACCGGATATCACAAGGCATTTTATAGAGCTTCGGGGTATCGGTATCATTGATGTAAAAACGCTGTTTGGTGTAGAAAGCGTTAAAGATACTCAGTCTGTGGATCTGGTGATCAAGCTTGAGGAGTGGGACCGCGACAAGGAATACGACCGTCTGGGACTTACGGAGGAGTATATTGAGTACCTTGGCAACAAGATCGTATGTCATTCTCTGCCTATCCGTCCGGGACGTAATCTTGCTGTGATCGTAGAGACAGCGGCAGTCAACCACAGACAGAAAAAAATGGGTTATAATGCAGCTGAAGAGCTGTATAAGCGTGTTCAGGCAAATATTGCCCGAAAGCGTGACAAATAATAAAAAAGCAGGAAAGGGGAAACAACATGTATTGTTTCGGTATTGACGTAGGAGGAACAACTGTAAAATGCGGTCTGTTTCAGACAGATGGAACTCTGGTAGAAAAATGGGAGATTCCAACAAGAAAAGAAAATAAAGGCGAGTATATCCTTCCTGATGTGGCGGAAACCATTCAGAACAAAATCAGTGAAAAAGGAATTGACAAGGCTGAGGTAGCCGGTGTGGGAGTCGGTATTCCGGGACCTATCAACGCTCAGGGAGAGGCTGCATGCGCAGTAAACCTTTACTGGGGCTTCAGGCCGGTTGCAAAGGAACTTAGTGAGCTTACTGGGCTTACTGCAAAGGCAGGAAACGATGCTAATGTTGCGGCTCTTGGAGAGGCATGGAAGGGCGCTGCGGCAGGATCTCAGAATGTGATCATGGTTACTCTGGGAACCGGAGTAGGCGGCGGTATCATTTCAGACGGAAGAATCGTGGCGGGAGCTCATGGAGCAGGCGGAGAGATCGGCCATGCAAACATTTGTCATGAGGAGACAGCAGCCTGCAACTGCGGAAACAGTGGATGTCTGGAGCAGTATGCTTCTGCAACAGGAATTGTCCGCTTGGCCAAAAAGGCTCTGGCAGAAAGCAGTGAGGACAGTGTGCTCAGAAATACAGAGAGCATTGAGGCGAAGGACGTACTGGATGCCTTTAAGTCAGGGGATGCTCTTGCTGTCCGTGTTATGGATGAAGTAGGCGAAAAGCTTGGGGGAGCTCTTGGAATTTTTGCGGCAGTAGTAGACCCGGATGCCATTGTTATCGGCGGAGGCGTATCAAAAGCCGGACAGCCGCTGATAGATCTGATTGAGAAACATTACAAAAAATATGCATTTTCCCTTTGTAAAGATACTCCTATCGTAATTGCCAGCCTTGGAAACGATGCCGGCATTTACGGAGCTGCAAAGATGGTACTGTAACCGATTCTATACTACATTTGCAGGTACAGAGCTGCAGGAGGATTCAGCAGATTCATAGAAATATAAAAAGAAGGTTTCCCAATACGGAAACCTTCTTTTTTGTAAGGTACGCTTATGGGGCGCACCATTTTTATCTGGTTATTCTATAATCTCACCACCGCCGGCATCACCGCCGCCAGTATCGCCGCCGTCGGTATCACCGCCACCGACATCGCCGCCGCCAGTATCACCATCGCCGGTATCACCACCGCCGGTATCACCGCTGCCGGTGTCATCTCCTCCATTGCCTTCACCGCCGGCATCACCATTATCAGTATTTCCATCACCCTGATCTCCGTTTTCGTCCGGATTTTCCGGAGTAAGAGATGGCTCAGGAATGATTGTTTCATCATAGGTGTATTCCGGAATGACTGGTTCGGGTTCGTAGAAGTGTTCTTCACAGTAATCAGTAGGAACATCACCTACATCAAAGAATTCTGTGATCACGGAACAGCCGGATCTTGGAAGCAGTCCTGTATCAGCACATACACTTATTTTTTCTACAGTAGACGGCATTTCAAAATCTTTGTCCTCAAGTCCCTCATGGATCCGTGTCATGACCTTGCGCCACATATCTTTGTGGAAGTCACGGGAATAATCGTCAGGGAGCTTTTCATTGTTGTCAAATCCGGACCATACTGCACAGGTGTAATATGGAGTGTAGCCTACAAACCACAGGTCATTGTAATCATCTGTGGTACCTGTCTTTCCGGCTACTGTCATATTGTCCAGCTGGCAGGCAGTTCCTGTACCGCTCTTTACAACGTCCTCCATGGCGCTTGTAAGAAGCCATGCAGTGCTTTCTTTAATAACAGAACGTTCAGCAGAAGTTTTTTCAATCAGCACATTGCCGTTGTGATCAAGGATTTTTGTGTAATAAAGAGGTTCAATGTAATTACCCTGGTTGGCTATGGCAGCATAGGCTGCGCAAAGCTCTACGTTTGTTACACCGTGAGTCAGACCGCCAAGTGCAAGAGGAAGATTGGCGTCTGTCCATACAGTTCCGTTGGCATCTGTATCTGCCTCTGTTCCATGGGCAAGAGTTGTGAAACCAAAGTTATCCAGATACTGGAGACCAAGCTCAGGAGTAACCTCCTCCAGACATTTCACTGCAACTACGTTTATAGAGTTCTGGATGGCTCTCCGGATCGTGGTTGTTCCTCCGTAGGTTCTGGAAGCATTTTCTACAGGGGAGCCGTCCGGATAGTTATATGGCTCGTCTTCAAATGTTGTGGCCAGTGTCATGCCCTTTTCGTTAAGAGCAGGAGCATAGGTGGAAACAACCTTGAATGTGGAACCGGGCTGTCTGGTGGTATCTGTTGCGCGGTTCAGAGTAAGGCTGGCAGTTTTTTCACCGCGTCCGCCCACGATTGCCTTTACATAGCCGGTATGCTGATCAATGACGCTCATGGATGACTGAGGCTGCGGCGCAAAGTTCACACGTTCTGCAACAACCTTGCTTCCGTCTGCAAGAACAGACTGTTTGTACCGGTCAACATAGGCCTGGGCTTCTTCCTGAGAATCAAACAGAAGGTCGAACTCCGGATCCTCATTCTGGAAATACAGAGAAAGCATTTCCTTGCTGTAATTGACCTCCTCGCCTTGAGGATTGGTTACAGTCAGAGCGTAATCAAGAGCATACTGAACATTTTCCGGATAGTTTTCCGGGTTGGCATATTCTTCATCAAGAATAGACTGGATATGCTGATCCTGGGTGGTATAAATCTTAAGACCTCCGCTGTAAACAAGGTTCTGGGCCTGAGTTCTTGTATAGCCCTTGATGTTCATAAGATCGTTGATCACCTGGTCAATAAGCTCGTCTTCAAAATAACTGTAAATTGTGTCGGCTGATTCAGAGTTCTGAGCCTGTGCCGCCTGGATCTGCGAATAAATATCGTCATTGATCACCTGATCATACTGTTCCTGGGTAATATACTGCTGATCCAGCATATGATCCAGGACTTCTTTACGTCTTTTGGCATTTGCCTCCGGATGCTCGATAGGGTTGAACTGAGTAGGATTCTGAGTGATGCCTGCAAGTGTGGCACATTCAGAAAGGTTCAGATCCCACACATCCTTATTAAAATACTGTCTTGCCGCTGCCTGAACGCCGTAGGCGCCTGCGCCCAGGTTGATGGTATTCAGGTAGTTTTCAAGGATCACATTTTTGTCATTGATCTTTTCTTCGATCTGAATAGCCAGATACTGCTCCTGGAATTTACGAGTGAACCGTTCCAGCCAGGTGGACTCATTGGTCCAGTTGGTAAACACATTGTTTTTCAGAAGCTGCTGGGTAATGGTACTGGCACCCTCGGAGAGTCCTCCGGAAGTGATATTTTTTACGAAAGCACGGAGGATACCTCTTACGTCGATTCCGTTGTGCTCGTAAAAACGTTCATCCTCAATGGCAACTACCGCATGCTGCAGATCCACCGGAATCTGTTCGATGGAAACAGGCAGACGGTTGGAGCTTGGCGCAGTCAGCTTACGCAGCTGGTTTCCGTCTCCGTCATACAAAAAGGTTGCATATCCCAGAGGCGAAATATCCACGTCATCTGCATCAGGGGCATTATCTATGATTCCCCGAAAGGCCCCGATGCCCAAACAGCCTACAATCACACAGAGCGCGATCAGAGATATGAACAGAACTCTGATAAACGAAACGTGTGCACGTTTTCCCATCATGGCTGTACGGGAAATCAGAGAATTTCGCTTTTTTGAGACTGATTTTTTACCGTAATTCATGATTTTCCTCCTTTATAATCCGTTCTATTATATCAAATAAAAAATAGTAAATAAACCCTAAAATCAAAACTTCATATTTAGTATAGCAGAAAAATGAAAAAATATTGTAATTTTCATATGCGTGCGGAAAGAAAAAAGCTATAATAGATATTACTGCTCACTCTGCTCCCGGTAACCTGGCTGATATGCACTGCAGATCATTTTTGCTGGTGGCATTTTAGGCTGTATATTTTGGAATTTTGGGAAAAACAGGCCAAAACATTTCGCGGGACAGTACTGTGTGAACAGTGATTAATCGATGCTTGGTACAGCATCATTTTATACAATATAAAGTCAACAGCCGGAAAAGCAGAAAAGGTGGACGAAAATGGAAACAATTATGATCATAGAAGACGACAGACGAATAAGGGAAGAGCTTTCCCTGCTTCTTATAAGCGCCGGATACACAGCTCTGGCAGTGACAGAATTTACAGAGGAACCCATAAAGCTTCTGAAAGAAAACCATCCGGATCTGATCCTTATGGATATCAATATTCCAGGCGGCAGTGGAGTAAGTCTGTGCGCCCAGATCAGAAAAATATCCCAGGTTCCGGTGATTTTTGTAACAGGGAGGACCGGGGCAATGGATGAACTGGAAGCTTTGATGACAGGAGGAGACGATTATATTACAAAGCCATACCAGGCGCCTGTTCTTCTGGCTCATATCAGGGCAGTTCTCAGAAGAACAGGAAAATCCGGGACTATGCAGGAGGCAGAGCTTGAGTGCAGAGGTGTCAGGCTGAGTCTGAAAGATGCCTCTGTAACCTTTCAGGGAAAGAGGCAGGAGCTGACAAAAACAGAGCTGAAGCTTCTGCATTATCTTTTTTCCAGACAGGGAGAGATCGTCAGCCGCGAGGAGATCATTGATGTGCTGTGGGATCAGCATGTGTTTCTGGATGATAACGGGCTCAGCGTGAATATTACAAGGATCCGCAATAAACTGAAAGCACTGGGGGCAGGACCTGTTATTGAAACAAAGAGAGGACTGGGATATCTGTTATGAATTTACCGGAATATCTGAAAGACAGAGCGCTTGTTTATCTGGGCAGGATTTTGTGCATGCTGCTGCTTTCCTTTTATCTTCTGTCAGTGGGGAACCGGTTGGATAATGTGATATTGATCCTGATGTTCTGGCTGGCGCTGACGGCTGTATGTGAGACTGTGCGTTTCCTTCAGAGAAAAAAGAACTTTGAACGTATTTTGCAGACTCTTTCTGAGCTGGATAAGCCCTATCTGATCGGCGAGGTGGAAAGCCCCCTGAATAATCTGGAAGGGAAAAAGTACTGGGAAATTTTAAGAAAATCCAACAAATCAGTGATTGAAAAAATCAATGAAACAGAGGATGAAATGAAAGATTACAGGGAGTATATAGAAAGCTGGGTCCATGAGATCAAGCTTCCCATCACTGCTCTGGAGCTGATGGTTCAGAAGGAAGAGCCAAAGAAAAAGAACCGTCTTATGGAAGAACTGGAGCGGATTGACAATTATGTGGAGCAGGTACTTTTTTATGCCAGGTCAGAGCAGGTATATCAGGATTTTGTGATTTCAGAAACAGATATAACAGAAGTGATCTATGAGGTTATGGCAAAAAACAAAGGACTTCTTATTGGAAACCGGGTTGCAGTGCAGGTAGAAACAGAAGGAAATCTGCTTTTGTGCGATGGAAAGTGGATGAGCTTTTTTCTGCAGCAGGTTATTACAAACGCCGTGAAATATATGGATTTTCAAAAGGAGATTTTCCGGATCCATATTTATATAAAGGAAGATGCAGACAAAAAAGAGCTGGTAGTAGAGGATAATGGAGTGGGAATTTCACCCGGAGATATTGGAAGAGTATTTGAGAAAGGATTTACCGGAGCAAACGGACGGGCTGCGGATAAAAACAGTCTTATGGCATCCACGGGAATGGGGCTTTATCTGTGCAGAAAGCTTTGTGAAAAAATGGATATTGGGATCAGAATAGAATCAGAAGAGGGAGAGTATACAAAAGTGCTCTTTTGTTTTGGAAAAAGTACTTATCTGACAAAACTGTAAGATTTATGCAAGTAACTTCGATAGGAGCAGCCGGACAGCTCTGATATAATGGCAGCATCAAAGGAAAGGACAAAAGACTTATGAGTGGAAAAATCCGGGTATGTGATATTGAAAAATATTACGGGAATAAAAATAATCTTACAAAGGCTGTCAACCGTATCAGCTTTCAGGTACAGAACGGAGAGTTTGTAGGGATCATGGGAGCCTCCGGCTCCGGAAAGACTACGCTCCTGAATCTTCTGGCAGCTATTGACCAGGTGACGGCAGGCCATATTTATTATGGAGATATGGATATTACGGAGCTTCCGGACAAAAAGCTTGCAGATTTCAGAAAAGATCATCTTGGATTTGTATTTCAGGATTTTAATCTTCTGGATACGCTGACTCTGAAAGAAAATATTGTGCTTGCAATGGCTCTTCACACAAATTCCAGGAAAAAAATTGAGGAGCGGGTATCGGCAGTGATGAAAAGGCTGGGAATCTATGAACTCCGGAATCGTTTCCCCTATGAAGTCTCCGGGGGACAGAAGCAGAGATGCGCCTGCGCCAGAGCTCTGATCAATCGTCCGGATCTGATACTGGCAGACGAGCCTACAGGGGCTTTGGATTCCAGATCTGCACAGATGCTTCTGGAAACCTTTACTGCCATGAACGATGAAATGGGAGCCACCATCCTTATGGTTACCCATGATGCGTTTTCTGCAAGCTACTGCAGCCGCATTCTGTTTTTAAAGGACGGGGAGATTTTTCATGAGCTTGTAAAAGGCGCGGAGAGCAGGAGAGAATTTCTCAATGAGATCCTGGATGTTCTGTCTCTGACAGGAGGTGAAGGATCCTGTGAGTAAAACGGAAGAAAAAGGAACACAGAGAAAGCCGCAAAATCAGCGGAAGAGTTCCGGAAAAGCGGGACGGGAGAAAACCGGATCTCCCAGACAGTACGGAGAAATTTTCCGGACACTTACCAGAAGAAATGCCAGCCGGTCTTTCCGTGATTACGGAATTTATACTGCCACGCTGACAGCAGTGTCTGCTTTGATGTTTGCATTTCATTCACTGATGTTTTCGGAGGATATTCTGAAGCTCTGTGAGGACGGCGGACTTTTTATTGGAAGTATGATCGGAGCCGCTGCATTTTTTATTGTATTTATCATGGCATGGCTGGTGGGATATATTGTGCGGTTTATGGCAAACCGGCGCAGCAGGGAATTTGGTACTTATCTGCTTCTGGGTGTATCGGGCAGACGTCTGGCAGGTATGTTTATCCGGGAAAACCTGATTCTTGGAGGAATTGCCTTTGCTCTGGGGCTGCTTCCGGGGATGTTTTTTCAGCAGGTGCTTACGTCCATGTTTATGGGAACCATGGATAAGGCATATCACCTGAAAGCAGAGATTTCCATATGGAATATCCTTCTGACGCTGGGAATCTATCTGGTGATATTCTGGATCGCTCTTTTGCGGGCAGGAAGAAGACTGAAAAAACTGAATATCAGAGAACTGATGAACGCAGAAAGAGCAAATGAAGAAATCCGTCAGAAACATATTTCTGAAAAAACGCTTCTTTTTCCTATGGCTGTGATCTATATTCTGATTTTTATGCTTCTTTTATGGAACAACAGAATCAACAATGCAAATGGAATTCCTCTGTGCCTGGGACTTTTTGGTTCCGTATATCTTCTGTACACAGGAATTGCAGCAACTGTGTGCCGGTATGCAGACAAAGGCGGGCGAAAGATCTACAAGAGCGCCAATGTATTTCTGATCAGGCAGTTTTCCTCCAAGATCCGTACCATGCAGTTTACTATGGGAACCCTGACGGTCCTTTTTACTGTGGCTCTTCTTGTAAGCAGTATTGCTCTTATGTTTATGGACTATCAGATCAATATGATGGAACAGGAAAATCCTTTTGACATTTTGCTGTTCAGTCCGGAAACAGAGGACAGACCTTTATTGGAAGAAAAGCAGAAGCTTCTGGAGGATTTTGGAGAAATTGAGGACGTCTATGTTTACTCCATTTATACAGATGGAGACACAGATATGAATGATTTCTTTTATGACAATCTTCCGTTCTTTCAAAGAGAAGGATATGAGGATCTGACAGCAGAGGGAGAGAACCCATCGTATTTTTCCTGTGACGCATACATGAAGCTCAGTGATTATAATTACCTGAGAAAGGCGGCAGGATACAGGACGGTTTCCTTAGAGGAGGGAACTTATCTGATCCATGCAAAAACAAGGGTAAAGGAAACTGCCCAAAAGGCGCTGAAAGAAACGCTGGTTCTTCCAAACGGAGAAGGACTGAAGGGAGCAGAGCTTTACACGGAAGGATTCTGCCAGTCAGGGTTAAACGGATCAGATTATCTGATCATTGTCAGCGATCAGGCGGCAGAAACACTGACACCGTACTATTCCCTTCTGGAGGCTCAGACCTCCGGAGTCATGAAAACAGGAGCGCTGGATGCTCTGGACAGTGCAGACGAAAGTTATGGTAAAAGGACACTTGGAAATTCGGGAATGACTTATGAGGATTTTTACTGGGCTGACGGAACGGATGAAATATTTGTATATATGGCAGAAAATTTTGTCAAAGGGGAAATTCTTGATACTATGAATTTCATTATTACAGTAGTGGCCTATGCATGTATTTATACAGCGGTGGTATTTCTCTGTGTGGCTCTGACCGTTCTTTCTGTTCAGCAGCTTGGAGACTCCGGAAAATACCGGTTTCGGTATGATACGCTCAGGAAACTGGGACTTCGTCCGGAAAAAATACACAGTGTAATACGGAAACAGCTTTTGATCTACTATATGACTCCGTTTGTGGTTTCTGCAGTGATAAGCTGGATCATAGTGAAGTACATCAGTGATTCCTTTGTTTTTTATACAGGGATCCGCCAGAACAGTATTCTGTATTTTGCAGGGGCAGCAGGGGCTGTGGCAGTTCTGTTTTTGATTTATTTTGCAGCTACTTATATTGGATTTAAGAGGAACATAGAAGAGAAGAAAATTTGCTGAAAAGCGATACCGTGTAAGCAGTAACCTTGCATTTTGCCCTGTATGTCCCGGGATTCTGGTACATATGCTAAAAAATTTGGCCGGATAGTGGGATGCGAATAGTAATAAAAAAGTCTCTGTATTGTAATTTTATGTAAAATTGGTTACAGTACAGAGGCTTTTTTATGATATAATCTCATAGAGAATTGAAAAAAATACCGTTTTCGGGTCTGAAAAAATAAGAGAAGAACCGGATAAGGGAGGCTATACTGTGGAACAAAAGAAAACAGCAGATCATCCAGCATCTGACCGTCCCAGAAGTCCGGCTACAGAGGCCAGAATAAAGGAGAAAAACAGAAGAATCCTTATGACAGTTTCTCTGTTTGTATTTCTGGCGGCCGGAAACTTTCTGATGAGGGAAAATGATAGATGGAAGCTGAGGGAGACGACAGTCATTCCCACAGCAGTGATCGTAGAAGGGAAAACGACGGATCAGGCTCAAAGTGACAAAGAAGATACTTCTCCCCTGAGCGTGGAAGAGAAGATTTTTGCAGAACCGTCAAAATATCCGTCAAGCTTTCTGGATGCTTTGAGGCGAAATCCTGAGATTGCGGATTTTGTAGTTGCATATCCGGATACGGAGCAAAAAGCATTCGGAGGAATCCGGGAATCAGAGCTGCCGGAAAAGGTTCCGCTTTTTATCCAGTGGGACAAACGCTGGGGCTATGTGCCTTACGGACAGTCCAATGTGGGGATTTCCGGATGCGGGCCCACCTGTCTCTCCATGGTGCTGTACAGCCTGACAGGAGATAAAAATCTTACTCCTGATATGCTGGCGCAGCGGGCTATGGAGGACGGTTATTATGTGGAAGGGGTGGGAACCTCATGGCTTTTTATGGGGGATATTGCCAGGGAGTATGGAATTACAGTTAATCAGTTCCCTTCTGCGGATCTCCAGCAGATGGAAGAGACGGTGGACAACGGGGGGCTGATCATCTGCGCCGTGGGCCCCGGGGATTTTACCGATGAAGGTCATTTTATTGTGATCCGGGGGATTTCTGACGGAATGCTTACAATTAACGATCCTTTCAGCAAAGCCAACAGCAGAAAGAAATGGGATTACAATACGGTGGCACCTCAGGTACTTCAGGTATGGACTTACGCGGCGCAATAGGAATACTTTGCGGATTCGGGATGAATTTAGTTGAGAGTATCTGCCTGGATATTCAACAAAGATCGGTAATGAGAATGCCGGATTGAGTGATCTTGGTATAATGAAACGGTGCATAAATAAACAGAGTATTCAGGGTGGAAAATTTAAAGAGTGTGGAAGGTGAACGATATGAAGAGAAAAATAAAAACAGTGCTTGTACTTATCAGTGCTATAAGCATGGCTTTTTTGCCGTGTATGACAGCAACGCCAAAAGCAGATTCATCGCTTACTGTTTTGTATAACCAGGAACATCTGGAACTGCCGGAGGATGCGCTGATAACTCAGAACCAGGTAATTCTGGTTTCCGTGGCAGATCTGGCAGAGAAACTTGGGGCAGGATTTTATTATAATAATCAGGATGCTTACGCAATTCAGTATCAGGGAAAAATTATGTTTGTAAAAAAAGATCAGTCAGAGATCCAGGTGGCACCTGAACAGGATCCAGAACAGCGAGAAACCTGCGAAATGCAGATTCCTGCATCGTTTGCGGATGGAAAACTAATGATTTCCTTTGAAGAATTTGCAAAAATATTTGGAATGAAATGGCAGTATGAGGAAGAAACGCAGACGGTTACTCTGACGGATGGGGAAAAAGAAGATGTGTCACAGGAGAGTGAAGCTGAAGATACTGGAAGCGCTCAGGTGAACATCTATGAACAATACAGGAAATTGATTGTAGAATATGAAGAAAGATATGGAGCAATTCAGGAAACTGACCGGGGAGATGGGCAGTATATTCTGGGTGGTCTGTGCTTTATGAAACTGGTGGATTTTGATCAGAATGGATCAGATGAGCTGCTTCTGGTTTATCAGGATGAGGTACAGAATACATTTTCAGGCCATTATACATTTGAAGTGTGGGGAGAGGAAATAGCTTCTGGAACGTCATCAATTAATATGCTGGATTCAGGTGAACTGTATCTGACAAATGGCGGTATTCAGACATTGACGCTGACAGAATATAATAACGAAAGATATCTGCTCACGGGAATGGCTGATGATGGTGCGGTCAATGATTATCATGGTTATGCTGAGGGGAAATTTGGAATAGTGCGCGAGGCAAAAAAACAGGCAGGCAACGGAGGACTTACATACAGCATCAATGGAAATATAGTTGACGAAGATCAGTGGAAAGCAGAAGAAGAGGCATGGCAGGCTTCAAAAATCACATATAGAGTGAATTATGGAGATTATTCAAATATTATCCAGACAGTTCAGGAGACAAAAACCACACTTGATATAAGCTCATCTTCACAGCCTCAGGAAGATCAGGAAACGGATGCAGCGGCAGACTACATTTTACCGGACAGTTCTCAGAAAAAAGTAACTCAGGAGCAGCTTGCAGGACTGACAAGTGAGCAGCTTTCACGGGCGAGAAATGAGATCTATGCCAGACATGGACGGAGATTTAAAACTCCGGAGCTGCAGCAGTATTTTGACAGCAAAGAATGGTATGTTCCTCAGTATTCGCCGGAAGAGTTTGATAAAATAGAGGATTCTGTTCTCAGCGAGGTGGAAAAGTATAATCTGGATCAGATCAAGGCTGTGGAAAAACAGAAATCCTGAACAGAAAAAACAGAAAGTAAATATAAAAACAGGAGACAAGATTTATGCTGGAAACATACAAGACCATATTAGAGGGCGGCTGTGGAGAGATCACAGAAAAAAAGTCCAGATTTATAGCAACTGTGCGCCCGGTAAAAACTGAGGAGGAAGCCCTGGCATTTCTGGAAGAAATGAAAAAAAAATATTGGGATGCAAGACATAACTGCTTTGTGTATTCGGTGGGATCAAACAGGGAATATACCAGATGCAGCGACGACGGGGAGCCCTCCGGAACGGCAGGACGTCCTATGCTGGATGTGATCCTGGGAGAAGATATTTATAATGTGGCAGTGGTTGTAACAAGATATTTCGGGGGAGTTCTGCTGGGAACAGGAGGACTTGTCCGGGCTTATTCCAGGGCGGTTCAGGAAGGTCTTGCAGCCAGCCGTATTATTGAGAAGAAAAAAGGAATCTGTCTCAGAGTAACCACGGATTATACAGGAGTGGGAAAGCTTCAGTATATTGCAGGCGAGAGGAGCCTGCCTGTTCTGAACAGCGAATATACAGACCGGGTAATCCTGGAGCTTCTGATTCCGTTTCAGGATGTGGATGAGGTACAGAAAGCCATTACGGAAAGCACAAACGGAAGAGCAAAAATGGAAAAAGACAGAGAACTGTATTTTGCAGTTCTGGATGGGGAAGTGCTGACCTTTGAGGACTGACAGCAAAAAATGAACTTTATGAAGAATTTGTAATTTACAATAATATTATGGACTAAAAATGTCGTGATTTATATTGGGGTTGAGGGGAATGGCAGAAAGGTGATGACTAAGTTTATGTTGATATTTTGAATGGTATCAGCTACAATATTATTGAGAAATTAAAATGATTTGAGGAAGCAAGCTTGATATAAAGAGGGCTTGTATTCCGGGAATATTTTTGTGAGGAAGAAGTGGATGATAGACCAAGAAGAGATGGAAGAAAATTTTAGAGGAATAGTACAAGATGCTATTAGATCACAAGATTTTAGTGATTTAAATGTAATGGTGGTAAAGTCTATTAATGCTATTATGGAAGAGATTAGCAATGATATACAGGATATTCCTTTATACAGTGAAAAAGAATTTGAAAAACAAAACAAAAGCTGGAAGACGAAAGAAAATATTTCGGCGCAAGAAATATACAAGTTCAATGAAAATATTAGAATAAAAGGGTACATTATGCTGATTTGTGGTAGTGTACTTGCTTTGGGCTTTGGAATTGGGAGCGTAAGTAGTACTGTATCGTTGTTTTTTGGAGTGGATAGATGGTTTGATTTGTTTATGATGTACAGTGGATTTGTGATTAGTTTGATATCTTGTGTACTTGGTAAACAAGATATTCAAATTATGAATAATTTCCAAAAGTATATGAACGTTATAGGACTTAGAGAATACTGCAAAATAAATGAATTGGTTAAGAATACAGGTAAATCCTGTAACTATATCATCCGTGATTTAAAAAAAATGATAAAAAAAGGTTTGTTTAAGCAAGGGCATTTGGATGATGAGGGTCATTATCTAATATTAACACAAAGGTCATTTGAGTGTTATAGGAATGAGGTAAATCATTTTTCCGAGGAAACAAAATCTGTTCTTTCGTTTGAAGTGGAAAAACTTCTAACAGAGGGTAAAGAGTATATTAGGAAATTTCAAACTTATAGAAATAGAACTTCCAATGAAGAAGTTACAAGTAAAATTTTTCATATGGAGTTGGTGGTAAAAAAAATTTTTCAGTGTGTCAAAGATAATCCTAAAGTTATTTACAAGGTAAAAAAATTGATGAAATATTATCTTCCCACGACACTTAAATTATTAGATGCGTATATAGAGTTGGATGAACAACCAATTAATAGTGAAAATATTGATGCATCTAAAAAAGAAATCATACACACTTTAGAAACACTGAATATTGCTTTTGAGAAAATTCTAGATTCTATTTTTCAAGATAAAGTGTGGGATGTGTCAACGGATATAGCAGTTTTAAACACGGTGCTGGAACAGGATGGCTTAACAAGAGAATAAATTAATTAAAGGTATTAAGGAGAAAGAAAATGACAGAAATAAAGATGCCAACATTAATGTTGAATCCAGATTTGAACGAAGAATTAAAATCTGAAATTACAGAAAAGGAAGCAAATTCAGCTATAGACGATAGCACTTTATCAGAGGAAGAAAAAAAGATGGTAGAGGAATTTTCTAAACAAATTGATATTAGAGATTCCAATATGATTTTAAAATATGGTACAGCTGCTCAGAAAAAAATGGCGGATTTCTCTCAAAGTGCATTGGAGAATGTTAAAACCCAAGATATGGGAGAAATTGGAGCTTTAATTACAAATGTTGTGGAAGAGTTGAAGAACTTTGATACAACAGAGGAAAAAGGTTTTTTCGGCTTTTTTAAGAAAAAGATAAATCAATTGGAAGCCATGAAGGCAAGATATGATGCGGCAGAAGTGAATGTGGATAAAATTGTGAATGTCTTAGAGAAACATCAGTTGCAGCTTATGAAGGATTCTGCAACACTTGATAAAATGTATGATTTGAATCTTACATATTTTAAAGAGTTATCCATGTATATTCTGGCTGGAAAGAAAAGATTACAGGATATTCGAGAGAACGAATTGAGCAAGCTTGTACAAAAGGCTAATATAAGTGGTTTACCTGAAGATGCTCAAGAGGCAAGAGATTTAGATTCATTATGTACTCGATTTGAAAAAAAGCTTTATGATTTGGAACTTACAAAAACTATTTCTATGCAGACTGCACCGCAGATTCGTATGGTTCAGAATAATGACACAGTAATGTTGGAAAAAATCCAAACTACTATTCTGAACACGATACCATTATGGAAAAGCCAAATGGTTATAGCGCTTGGAATTGCTAATTCCCAAGCGGCTGTTCATGCTCAAAATGTAGTAACTAATATGACGAATGATCTTTTGAATAAAAATGCAGAGTTGCTTCATACATCAACAGTAAATATAGCAAGAGAATCAGAAAGAGGTATTGTTGATATTGAAACGCTTAAGAATACTAACATGACCTTAATAAAAACATTGGACGAAGTTATGCAGATTCAGGAAGATTCAAGAAAAAAACGACAGGATGCAGAAAATGAATTACAAAAGATGGAAGGAGAACTTAAAAGTAAACTTTTAGAAATTTAAGGGGAATATGGAAGTTGAGATGAATTTATAAAAAAGAAAGGATTTCATTAAAAAAAATAAAAACCCCTGTCTTACCTGATACATTTTGGGTAAAACGGAGGTTTTTGTTTTAAATAAAAAGTTACTGCTTTTCTGTGTAATTGACGGTGTGAAATTGCAAAATTAATTATACGTTATCGTAGGTAGTGTAAAATAGTTTGTGTTTTTGGTAAAAAATAACTCCTTTTTGGTAA
>OFMK01000791.1_pt1 | contig 28722 bp, 29 predicted proteins | sample 1541781 | NCBI WGS metagenome assembly OFMK01 (sample SAMN04209250, study PRJEB22552) | human gut metagenome | biome: gut; material: feces | host: Homo sapiens | place: USA: Oklahoma
TGTGTTAAGCACGCCGCCAGCGTTCATCCTGAGCCAGGATCAAACTCTCATGTTCTTATCTGTTTAATCCAAGTCAAGAAAGCACTAGCTTCTTATCCTTGTTCTTACTGTTCTATAAAGAACGTTCGTCGGTTTCTTAAACCGATCTGAAAATCTCTTAGAATTTTCAAGGTTGTCTTATTGTTCAGTTGTCAAAGTTCCTTTGGCAGATGGCATGAAGCAAAGCATCCTTCGCCATCTTTTCGTCCGCTTCTGATAAGAAGCTTCCTTATTTTACCACTTCGTTCTTTGTTTGTCAAGAACTTTTTTATTTTTTATTTGCCTTGGAGTTTCAAATCCGCAGCAACTTTTATATCATACCATCTTCAAAACTCATTGTCAAGAACTTTTTTTCAAATGTTATGATTCTGTTCTGAGCGATCTCCGTCAGCAACTTTTATATCATAGCATTATTCGACATCTTTTGTCAAGAACTTTTTTCAATTTATTTTTTTGATGATTTTGCGTTTTTTAACGCAACTTTAGCATAATACCATTTTTTTACTCCATTGTCAATGGCATTGCCAAAAAAATTAAATCTTTCAAAAGAAAGATTTAAAAGCGCAGAAGGAGGGATTTGAACCCTCGCACCGCGTAAACGGTCTATACCCTTAGCAGGGGCACCTCTTCAGCCACTTGAGTACTTCTGCAAATGCCTAAATATAAAAAATATCTTTGCATAACATCATAAACAATCCAAATCACTTATGACGCTTAAACATCTTAACAAAGGATTTTTGTTTTGTCAATAGATTTTCTTGGATTCTTGCCATTTATTTTTACTTTATACCGATGGCTGAAATTTTATTTACAAAATTTCACGAAACAATATTCTCTCTTTATAATACCATTGGATAAAACAAACGTATTCTTTGTAATTTTCATTCCTCTTGTCCGGTAATTGCAAATCATAAAACATAGGATCCCCAAAGTCAAAAGACCTGCTCCGGTTATCATATAAATAAAATATGTTTTCCAGAACTGCAGCCCAACAAACAATGAAATTGCTAACACGACAATATAACCTAAGAACGAAACCGTCCAAATTTTCCATACAGATCTTGGCTGAGGATAAACCTTCACTTTCAGAACATCTTTAAATTCCGGAAGCAATGTTTCAAGATATGCCCGAGCCTTTTTCTGATCACAGTACGGAAATAAAAACGACGGTTCTCCTTTTTCATCTCCTATTCCAATGTTAATAATCTCCGCCACATATTTTTTTACAAATTCTGGAAATTAGTGTTTGTTTTAGTTTAAAGGCTTGAATCTGGTCCGTCGGAATCTGATAATTTACTTTTTTAACAGTCCATATTGAATATATAATGTGTTGTCTTTCCTTACTGCCTTAAATCCATAATATTTTATAAAATTTTTCAGGATATCCCAAAGTGCAGAAAGAAAAATCGAAATCAGAATCATGCCTTGTATTATCATTTTTACAAATTCGCCAGCTCTGATTCCGGACTCTGCAATCTTTGTGATCTGAGCAGCTATAATGGTCAGTCCGCTGAGAAAAATAAAAACCGACAGAAGATTCATGCCAAATAAACCATTTTTGATCATATCTTCTGTGGAAGCTTCCACATCAAATTTCAAAACAGGCTCTTCCTTTTGAACCTCCTCCCCCTTTATATTTTTCATCAGCTTCATAAGATATTGCTCGAACTCCTGAGCTTGAGGTGTTCTCAGGATAATTTTTACATCTGTAGAATTTGCCGTCGAAAAAGTATTGGTATCAATTTTTAGTTTGCTGGTTCCAATCAGTCTTTCAAATAAATTCTGTTCCATATTCACATTAGAAATATTTCCAATGTGAATACTATTCTTTTTTTGATTCAAAGTTTTCTTTTCAATGACCATGGTATTTCCATAAATTGAAATATACGTCTTGGACCAGACTCAAAGGTTCCATAAAACAACTGCCGAAATTAAGAATAAAATTCCAGCTGAAATCATAAGATAGAGTTTGACATTTTCTGTATTCAAAGAAAAATCTTGAATGATTTCGTCATAATCTTGAATAATTGAGCCTATTACAGCAGCAAAAGCGCTCAGTATCACCCCTCCGATCCGCTCTGCAACAATTGAAATATGATTTCGGAATCTAATTTCCTTTCCCTCCATCCTGCTCCTTTCTTTCTGCTACAATTTCATTGATTCGGTTTTTTAGATTTTCTGCAATCTTCTCTGCCTTTTCTTTCTCTAAAAATTGAATTTTCACATCTCCTCCCGCCGTTGTAACCACAACCTTCGATACATGAAAAAATTGATCCATTGGTCCCTGCTCAATCTGAAGCTTATGTAATCTTTCAATTGGAACAACCTTTTGTTTCACAAATACATATCTTCTTTGATATCAATACAGTCATCATTCATTCGATACCGATATCTGTGATAACGAAAATAGGGGCTCACCGCCATATCTAAAAAATAAGACATACAAAAACCATTGAAATTATTTTACCAATCCAAAACTCCTGCGGAAACAGACAAAAATAATTCACTGCAGCAATGATTCCCAAAAGAAGCACCCCCGTCGTCAAAGAAGCCGCATACATACACTTTAAGGCATTCTTTGACAATTTTTCATATTCCATTTATGATTCCTTTCCCTCTTTTGTTAAAAATTCATTGACTGCCGTCTCATATAAATTATGTCCCTCACTGTCAATGACCACAATTACTGGAAATTTTTCGATTTTTAATTTGCGAATCGCCTCTGTCCCTAGATCATCATATGCAACAACTTCAGCTTCCTGAATACATTTTGAGAGAAGCGCCCCGGCTCCTCCCACAGCTGCAAAATACACAGCCTGATGTTCCCTGATAGATTCCAGAACCTCGGCAGAACGCTTTCCTTTTCCAATCATTCCTTTTAATCCATGTTCCAGCATTGCCGGAGTATATTTATCCATCCGGCTGCTGGTTGTAGGTCCTGCAGAACCAATCACCTGTCCTTCTTTGGCTGGTGTCGGCCCAAGATAATAGATCACTTGATTTTCTAATTCCACCGGGAGTTCATTTCCTGCCTGAAAGCTTTCATACATTCTTTTGTGCGCAGCATCTCTTGCTGTGTAAATTGTGCCGGTTAAATATACATAATCGCCCGCTTTTAACTGTAAAAGTTCCTGCGTGCTTGCCGGTACATTTAAATACTTCTCCATAGCGATTCCCTCCTTTACAGCACGCGATGAGCATGACGGTTTACATGACAACAAATATTCACTGCCAAAGGCATTCCTGCAATATGTGTTGGATATGTCTCAATATTTAATCCCAAAGCAGTAACGCTTCCTCCAAGACCTCCCGGTCCGATTCCCAGATGATTAATTTCATCCAGAAGTTCTTTTTCCAGTTTTGCAATATGAGGCTGATCAGAAGATACGTCCAAATTTCTCGTTAGAGCTTTTTTTGCAAGCAGCGCTGCTTTTTCAAAGCTCCCTCCCAATCCTACTCCGATTACCATCGGCGGGCATGCATTGGGTCCCGCATCTTTCACCGCCTGAATCACTGACTTTTTAATGCCTTCTTCTCCATCTGCAGGCTTCAGCATAAAAATCCGACTCATATTTTCACTTCCAAATCCCTTCGGAGCCACCAGAATTTCTATGTTTTCTCCGGGAACAATGTCGATATGAAGAACTGCCGGGGTATTGTCCTTTGTATTTTCTCGAATCAAAGGATCTTTTACCACAGATTTTCTAAGATATCCGTCCCGATATCCCTGGCGCACGCCTTCATTCACTGCATCATGAAGCGCACATCCTTCGATATGGACATCCTGTCCAATCTTTAAAAAAACAATCGCCATACCAGTATCCTGGCAAATCGGTATTGCTTCTTCCTTTGCAATTTCCATATTTTCCTGTAATTGCTCCAGAATCTGTTTCCCCAAATCACTTTTCTCACTGTTACATGCCTTTTGAAATCTGCATCTCATATCATCTGTTAAGGATAGATTTGCTTCAATACACATCTCTCTGACATTTTTGATAATCTCATCTGTATGAATTATTCTCATAAATGCCTCCAATTTTTATTCTGCCGTACCTTTTTCTGCTTCTTCCCTAACTTTTGCAATGCTTGCAACTTGGACATCTTCCCCGACATTCATCACCTTAACACCGGAAGTATTTCTTCCAAGAATCGAAATAGAATTCACAGCAGTTCTTATAATAATTCCTTCTGTGGTAATCATCATAATTTCATCTTCTTCATTGACAGCTTTGACACCGACCACATCTCCTGTCTTATCAGTAATCTTATAACATTTAATTCCCTTTCCGCCTCGATGCTGAGGTGAAAATTCTGAAATCATCGTTCGTTTTCCCATGCCATTGGCAGAAACAATCAATAATGCTTCCCCTTGCCTTTCAAGCTGCATTCCAATGACTTCATCATCTCCGGACAGATTAATACCGCGTACTCCCATGGATGTACGTCCAATACAGCGGACATCCTGTTCAAAGAAGCGAATACATTGTCCGTTCTTTGTTACAAGGAATACATCCTCATCTCCCTTTGTATATTTTACCTCAATCAGCTGATCCTCATCCTTCAACGTAATAGCTGCCAAACCGGTTTTTCTGATATTTGCATATTCCATAATGGAAGATCTTTTCACTACGCCATACTTAGTTGCCATTAATAAATAGCGATCATTCTCATATTGATCCAGAGGAATCACAGCCGTAATTTTTTCGTTCGGCTGAAGCTGCAAAAGATTTACGATTGCGCTTCCCCTTGCAGTTCTTCCGCTTTCCGGAATTTCGTAAGCTTTTAAACGATAGACTCTTCCCGCATTGGTAAAAAACATAATATAGTGATGAGTTGTGGTCATAAATAACTCTTCAATGTAATCCTCATCTATCGTCTGCATTCCTTTAATGCCTTTTCCGCCTCGGTTTTGACTCTTGAAATTGTCTACCGTCATTCGTTTAATATATCCAAGTTTTGTCATTGTAATGACTGTATTTTCTCTCGGAATTAAATCCTCCATAGAAATATCATCCACATCAAAACCAATTTTGGTTCGTCGTTCATCTCCATATTTATCACGAATTGCGGTCAATTCCTCCTTGATTACGCCCAACAACAATTTTTCATCTGACAAAATCGCCTTTAACTGTGCAATGCGCTCCATCAATTCCTGATATTCTTTTTCCAGCTTCGCCCGTTCCAAACCATTCAATGCTCTCAGACGCATATCTACAATTGCCTGTGCCTGAGCATCTGATAATCCGAAACGCTCCATTAATTCTGTTTTTGCAGCCTGAATGTTAGCAGCACCGCGGATAATTTTAATCACTTCATCAATGTGGTCCTGAGCAATCAGTAAGCCTTCTAAAATATGAGCCCGCTCTTCTGCTTTATTTAACTCATATTGGGTTCTTCTCGTAACAACGTCTTCTTGATGCTTCAAATAATACTGTAGCATTTCAAGCAGATTCATAATTTTCGGCTCATTATTCACTAAGGCAAGCATAATGACTCCAAAAGTATCCTGAAGCTGCGTATGTTTATATAACTGATTTAAAATCACGTTGGCATTGGCGTCTCTGCGCAGTTCAATACAAATTCTCATACCGCTGCGGTCAGATTCATCCCGAAGCTCCGTAATGCCTTCCACTTTTTTTTCACGGACCAAAGCAGCGATCTTTTCAATCAGCCTTGCCTTATTGACCATATACGGGAGCTCTGTCACAATAATTCTTTGTTTTCCGTTTGCCATGGCCTCAATGTCTGTTACTGCGCGAACTTTAATTTTCCCTCGTCCGGTGCGGTAGGCTTCCTGAATCCCCCCGCGACCGAGAATAGTTGCCCCGGTTGGAAAATCCGGTCCTTTGACAATTTCCAGTAACTCTTCCATTGTTGTAATTCTCTGCTCTGTCACACGATGATCAATAATTTGAATCACTGCGTTAATTACTTCCGTTAAATTATGAGGCGGAATATTGGTTGCCATTCCAACTGCTATTCCCTGCGTCCCATTGACCAGCAAATTTGGAAAACGAGCCGGCAATACCATCGGTTCCTTTTCTGTCTCATCAAAGTTTGGAATAAAATCTACGGTATTTTTATTAATATCTGCCAGAAGTTCCATGGAAATTTTACTGAGTCTTGCCTCAGTATAACGCATTGCTGCCGCACCGTCTCCATCCACAGATCCAAAATTTCCGTGTCCATCTACCAAAGGATATCTGGTAGACCATTCCTGAGCCATATTCACCAAAGCGCCGTAAATAGAACTATCTCCATGAGGGTGATATTTACCCATTGTGTCACCGACAATACGCGCACACTTACGATGAGGTTTGTCCGGACCATTATTCAGCTCAATCATCGCATAAAGAATTCTTCTCTGCACTGGTTTCAAGCCATCACGCACATCCGGAAGAGCTCTGGAGGCAATAACGCTCATGGCATAATCAATATATGATTTTTCCATTGTTTTCTTTAAGTCAATGTCATGAACCTTATCAAAAATTGTATTCTCGTCCATCTGTTTCTCCCTTCCTAAATATCAAGATTCGTTACATATTTGGCATTGGCTTCAATAAATTCTCTTCTGGGTTCCACCTGATCCCCCATAAGTGTAGTAAATGTCAAATCAATTTCTGAAGCAGAGTCTTCATCCAGATGAACCCGCAAAAGAACTCTCTTTTCCGGGTCCATGGTCGTATCCCACAATTGTTCTGCATCCATTTCTCCCAAACCTTTATATCTTTGAATCTTATTATTATCCCTTCCAATTTCATTCAAAGTATTGCTTAATTCTTCATCACTATAAGCATACCAGTATTTTTTATTTTTCTCAATTCGATACAGCGGCGGCTGCGCAAGATACACATATCCCTGCTTAATCAACTCCGGCATAAACCGATATAAAAAAGTTAAAAGCAATGTTGCAATATGTGCTCCATCCACATCTGCATCTGTCATAATAATAATTTTATGATAACGAAGCTTATCAATGTCAAAATCTTCATGAATTCCGGTTCCAAAGGCTGTAATCATCGCCTGAATTTCTTTGTTAACCAAAATTTTATCCAGCCTTGCCTTTTCTACATTTAAAATTTTTCCGCGAAGAGGCAAAATTGCCTGTGTTGCACGGGAACGGGCAGTTTTTGCCGATCCTCCCGCAGAATCTCCCTCCACAATATAGATCTCGCACTTTTCCGGATCCTTATCTGAGCAGTCTGCCAGCTTTCCAGGAAGACTCATTCCGTCCAGCGCAGTTTTTCTCCTGGTAAGATCTCTTGCTTTTCTCGCCGCATCTCTTGCCCTCTGAGCCAATACCGCTTTTTCACAAATTAATTTTGCAACCTGCGGATTTTGTTCCAGAAAATATCTGAGCTGTTCTGAGAGAATACTATTCACTGCTCCTCTGGCTTCACTATTTCCAAGCTTTTGCTTTGTCTGTCCCTCAAATTGAGGCTCGCCGATTTTAATACTGATTACAGACGTCAATCCCTCTCGAATATCTTCTCCAGTGAGATTTTCCTCTTTTTCTTTTAACAAATTATTTTTTCTTGCATAATCATTAAAGGTAGTCGTCAGCGCCGCCTTAAATCCAGACAAATGAGTTCCGCCCTCCGGGGTAATAATATTATTCACAAAGCTTAAGGATGTCTCATTATAAGAATCATTATGCTGAAATGCAACCTCCACATAAACGCCGTCTTTCTCACCTTCACAATAAATAACTTCCGGATACAAAGACTCCTTTCCCTGATTGAGGTAAGAGACAAATTCCTTAATTCCGCCTTCATAATGAAAAACATCTGTCCTTTGTTCTTCCTGTCGGTCATCAATTAATACAATTCTTAAATTTTTCGTCAGGAATGCCGTTTCTCTTAATCTGCGCTTTAAAGTTTCATAATCAAACTCTATCGTTTCAAAAATGGAGGCATCCGGATAAAAAGTCACCGTCGTACCAGTTTGCTCCGTATCCCCAATCACTCTCAACGGATAACAAACCTTTCCTCTCTCATATCTCTGCTGATGAATCTTTCCCTCCTTACATACAGTCACTTCCAGCCAGTCTGACAGTGCATTTACGACCGAAGAGCCCACGCCATGCAGTCCTCCGGAGACCTTATATCCTCCTCCGCCGAATTTTCCTCCTGCATGAAGAATTGTAAATACAACTTCCACACTGGATACACCTTTTTTCTTATTCATTCCTACCGGAATACCTCGGCCATTATCTTTCACTGTGACAGATCCGTCTTTGTTTAGTGTCACATGAATTGTATCGCAGTATCCTGCCAGAGATTCATCCACGGCATTGTCCACAATCTCATAAACCAGATGGTGAAGCCCCTTTTCCGACGTACTTCCAATATACATACCAGGTCTTTTGCGCACAGCCTCCAGTCCTTCCAAAATCTGGATCTGATCCGCACCATACTCCCCATTTTTTTGTGTACCCATAGTTTCCTCCTAATTTTCCTTTACAATTTTTCCTGCTTTTATTTGAAACATACGCTCAATCGGCAGATGCTGATCAATAAATTCATCCAGTCCTGTACAGGTAATGATTGTCTGCGTATTTTTAATACTTTCTAATAAATAAATCTTTCTGCTGCTATCCAATTCTGACAGCACATCATCCAACAAAAGAATGGGAGATTCTTTCATAACCTCCTTTACAAGCTGAATTTGCGCTAATTTTAAAGAAAGCGCAGCCGTTCTCTGCTGTCCCTGAGAGCCATATTTTCGAATATCAATATCATTCACCATAAAACCAAGATCATCCCGGTGGGGACCTGCATTCGTCGTTGAATATTTTAAATCTTTTTCACGCTTTCGTCCAATCTCTGTAAGAAATTCATCATATGCAACATTTCGATCATAAGTGAGTAACATATGTTCCTTACCACCGGTCAGTTTTTTATGAATCTGTTGTATCGTTTTGTTTAAATGCTTGATAAATTTTTCACGATATCGAATAATTTCAGAACCGTACTTCACCAATTGTATATCCCACGATTCTAATGTATCCATCAACTCCTTCTGAAATCGAATTTGCTTTAACAAATTATTTCTTTGCATTAATATTTTATTATAATTCGTTAACTGATATAAATAAAGCGGTTCCATCTGTGATAGCTCAATATCCAAAAATTTTCTTCGCTCACTTGGACCATTTTTTACAATTTTCAGATCTTCCGGAGAAAAAAAGATGACAGGAATTTGCCCGAGCAAATCTCCAGAACGTCGAATTGGCATTCTGTCAATTGCCACTCCCTTTGCCCTGCTTTTTTTCAAATGCATATCCAGCTGATGAATGATTTCCTGTTTTTCATATTGAATTCTAATATGCGATTCATTTTCATGAAATTGAATGATCTCCCGATCTTTGCTGCCTCGATGAGATTTGGTCGTTGCCCCAAGATAAATTGCTTCTAAAATATTTGTTTTTCCCTGCGCATTGTCACCATACAAAAGATTGGTACCTTTGGCAAAATCCATGGAAAGTTCATTATAATTTCGATAATTCTTTAATTCCAAAGATTTAACTATCATAATACTCCCAACTATTTCAAAATCTGAAGTTCTTCATTGCCAAAAGAAACTCTCTCTCCGCCAAATAATTTTTTCCCGCGTCTAGTTTCAATCTCGCCATTGACAGAAACTTCTCCATCCTGAATTACAATTTTCGCTTCCAGACCAGAACTTACAAGCCCTGCCGCTTTCAACGCCTGACCTAATTTTATATATTCATCTTTAATCTTAATCTCTTTCATAAGCTTCCCTTTCTAGTGATTAAAGTTGACCGGAAGAACTAAATAGTTATAAGAACCGGCATCATCCTTAATAAAACAAGGCGCTTTTGGGTTTACCAGATAAATATGAACTTCTTCGTCATCAACAACTCTTAAGACATCCATCAAAAATTTTGGATTAAATCCAATCAGTAAATCACGTCCTTCTTTTTGAATCATAATTTCTTCCTCCATGGATCCAAAAAAGGAATTTATATTTAATTTTAAAGAATGATCTGTGATATCAATAATAATTGGTTTCTTCTCCGACTCGCGAATTAAAAGACTTGCCCGGTCAATACAATTTAAAAATTCTTTTTTATTGATTGTAATTTTTGTTTCATAATCACTGGACAGCATCTGACTAATTTTATAAAATTCTCCTTCCAACAGTCTTGAAACCACTCTTGTCTGATCAAATTCAAATAAAATATGCTTTGAAGTAACATAAATTGAAACATTTTCATCCATTTCACCGGAAATAATTTTTACAATTTCCTGCAAAGTTTTTCCTGGAACAACGACCTTAAAAGAATCATAACTATCTTTTAATTGAATTTTCCGAATTGAAATTCTATGTCCGTCTAAGGATACAACACTTAACTGTTGATCCTTCACTTCAAATAATTCCCCTGTCATCAATTTTGTATTTTCGTTATCAGAAATTGAGAAAATTGTCTGACGAATGATCTCTTTTAAGGAGAATTGGGATAAGGTAATACTTTGATTTTTTTCAATTTCCGGGAGATATGGGAATTCATTTCCTTCCTGTCCCATGATTTGAAAGCATGCTTTTTCACAGGTAATCGTTGCTTTATATTGTTCATCTGTTTCAAAGGTTACATCGTTATCCGGTAGTTTTCTTACAATTTCAGAAAAGAGTTTTGCATTCATAGCAATTTTTCCTGGTTCTTGAATGTTTCCTTCAATGCAGGTTTCAATTCCCAACTCCATATCATTGGCAGTTAATTTTATTTTTCCTGCTGTTGCTTCAATTAGAATACATTCAAGAATTGGTAAGGTTGTTTTATTTGAAACAGCTTTTGAAACAGTACTGACAGCATGCACTAAGTCTGTTTTTTTACATATCATCTTCATAATGTGAATAACTCCTTTTTGTGTGAAATTTTCTATAAATAAATAAATTAGGGTCGTAGTAATCGTCGTAGTAGGTGTGGATTTGGGGATAACCTTAAAAAACTGCTAAATATAAAGGGTTTGAAGGGTTGATAAAATGTTTAAAACTCCTTAAAAAATGGAGGATAAAAAGAGTTTTATCAACAATCGCAAAAAGCAGTAAATCATAAAATACACAGGATATCCACAACTTATCCACAAAATTTGTGGATAAGTGTTGATAAAATATTTAAAACCTTCTACATTAATCCATTTTCTTTGTGATAACATCTATGACCTTGCTTAATTCCGCATCTTTTTCAAGATCTTTCTCAATTTTTTCAATTCCGTGAATGACAGTGGAGTGATCTCGTTTGCCGATAATTTCACCAATTTTAACAAGAGACTGGTCTGTCATTTTTTTGCATAAATACATACAAATCTGTCTTGGATATGCAATATCATGACTTCTTTTTTTGGATAAAATATCGCTTGTTTGAATATTGAAGTGTTCTGCAACCGTCTGAAGAATCAAATCCGGTGTAATTTGCTGCTTTGTTTTATTGTCAATGAGGTCCTGCAGAGCAACTTTTGATAATTCAAGGTCAATTGGCTTTTTATTAAGCTTAGAATAAACCTTAATTTTATTTAATGCGCCTTCCAAATCTCGAATATTGGATTTAATGTGAGTTGCAATATAGTCAAAAATTTCGTCATCAATGTATACATTATCCAATTCGGCTCGTTTTCTCAGAATTGCAATTTTAGTCTCATAATCCGGTGGCTGAATATCAACCGGGAGTCCCCAACTAAAGCGGCTCCTTAACCGTTCTTCTAAGACATCCAATTCCTTTGGAGGTTTGTCGGAGGAAAGAATAATTTGTTTTTTTGAATTATATAATGCATTGAAAGTATGAAAAAATTCCTGCTGTGTGCTTTCTTTACCGATGACAAATTGAATATCATCCACCAGCAAAACGTCAATATTACGATATTTACTGCGCAGCTCTTCCTGCTTTTTATGTTGAATGGAGTTGATTACCTCATTGGTGAAGTCTTCGCTTGTTACATACAGGACATTCAGTGAACTGTTGTGCTCTATAATATAATGTGCAATGGAATGCATCAGATGGGTTTTTCCAAGTCCGGCGCCTCCGTAAAGAAACAGTGGATTGTAAGCTTCCGCTGGAGCTTCTGCCACGGCAATGCTGGCAGCATGCGCCATCTGATTATTATCTCCAATCACGAAAGTATCAAAAGTATAACGAGGATTTAAGTTATTATTATCATGTACAGGTTCTGTTTGTTTTGGTTTTTGCTGCTCTCCTTCTTTTTCAAGCTCAAAAACAATGTCGTATTTCGTTCCGGTCAGATCTTGAATGGCTAAAGAAATATAGAAATCGTACATTTTTTTCTTAATAAACTGAATTCCACGTTCATCATATTTGGCATCCAGTGAAAGAATTATTTTGTTTGACTGAACATCTTTAATATGTAATGGTTTGATCCAGGCATTGATTGCAGCGCTGGAAACATCATGCTCCTGTTCCAGTTTCACTAATACATCATCCCAGATTTCTTCGATCTTCTTTTTCATGGATAACATAAATCCCTTTCTGCGTATTTTTTATAAAAGTGCAAAGTACGGCACTATAGTTAGTGTATAACAAAAATATTTTTTTTTCAATGATTCTTTCCAAGTTATCATCATTTCAGTGGATAGTTATCCATAGATTGTGGATAACTTGTTCCACAATATACACATGTCGAAAAATGTGGAAAAATAAAGCAAAGAAAGATGTCGAATTTTAAAAATTCACAGTTTATCATCAAGTTATACACAGGTTATCTACAAATTGTGGATAACATTTTATCGTCCTACAACATGTATGATTGAAACGCGGAAAGTGAAAAAAACAAAGAATTTACTTGACTTTTACGGTACTCTTTGTCTATAATAGGAGTGATGTTTTTACGAATATTATTCATATATATAATTCAAAATTTTGTTAAGGAGGTGTTAGGACATGAAAATGACATTTCAGCCGAAGAAAAGACAGAGATCTAAGGTTCACGGATTCAGAAAGAGAATGAGCACTGCAAACGGAAGAAAAGTTCTGAAGAGCAGAAGAGCAAAAGGAAGAAATAGATTATCAGCTTAGGTCGCAGAGATGTGACCTTTTCTTTTCTTATTAAATAAGGAAGAGAGTCATGAGGAATTATCATTCATTAAGGAAAACAAAGGATTTCGGGATTGTTTATAATCAGGGAAAATCAAAGGCAAATAAATATTTGGTATTGTATTGCAGGAAAAATGATCTCACATATAATCGTTTGGGAATATCAGTAAGTAAAAAAGTTGGAAACAGTGTAGTCAGACATCGGATTACACGTTTAATTCGTGAAAGCTATCGTTTAAACCAGGATAATTTAAAACCAGGACATGATGTAGTAGTGATTGCTAGAAATACTGCAAAAGAAAAAGGCTATCAGGAAATTGAGAGCGCATTTCTGCATTTGGCAGGTTTGCATGATCTAAAAAAGAGTTGATTACAATTGAAAAAATTATTAATAGCCATCATTAAATTCTATCGGAAATATTTATCAAGATTAAAGGGAAGAGGAACATGTATTTATGTTCCGACTTGTTCGGAATATGCCATAGAAGCATTGGAGAAGCACGGCGCCATCAAAGGAAGTCTGCTGGCGGGGTATCGAATTCTTAGGTGCAATCCATTTTCAAAAGGCGGATATGACCCTGTTCCGGAAGTCAGGAAAGGAAAAAGGTGCAGAAAATGATGTTTTTGGCGCAAGCCCAAAGTGCGGGCAACGGAGGAATTTTGGCTCCGTTTGTTATAATTTTTGGATGGATTATCAAAGCAATCTACAGTGGATTGGCTGCGATGGGCATCTATAATGTTGGATTATGTATTATTTTGTTTACATTGGTATCAAAATTGATCTTGCTTCCGTTGACAATGAAGCAGCAGCGTTCTATGAAGATCAATCAGATTGCCCAGCCGGAAATTAATAAAATTACAAAAAAGTATCGAAATAAACGAGATCAGGCATCTATGATGAAGCAAAATGAAGAGATGCAGAAGGTTTATGAAAAGTATGGTACAAGCCCTACGGGAGGATGTGCAACAACTTTAATTCAGTTCCCGATCATTATGGCGTTATATTATGTAATTCGCGGAGTAGAAATTTATATTCCTCAAATTGCGCAGGATGCACAGTTTCACCCGAATTCCTTCTTCGGAATGGATTTAAATTCCGCGCCGGGATTTCGGCTGACTCCATTAATGATCATTCCTGTTTTATCTTTTATTTTTCAGTTTTTAAGTGCGAAAACTTCTATGGCCAGTACGCAGACCGATGAAAATGCCCCTGGTGCAGGAATGACAAAAAGTATGATGTATACGATGCCGTTAATGTCTTTTGTTATGTGTATTACTCTGCCGATCGGTATTGGTATATATTGGACCGCTAGTGCACTTTTCCAGTATATTCAGCAAATTGCATTTAACTATCACTATGATCATACAGACATGGAAAAGATTATTGAAAAGAGCCGCGAGAAAGCAGCCAAGAAGAAAAAGAAAAAAGGTCCTTCTTTTTATGAAAAGATGCTCGGAACTCAGGCAGTTGTGCAGCCAGAGGACGGCAATATCAAGAAAGTAGCTGCAACAAAATCTACCAGAAATGTAACATATTCTGGAAATGCTAAAGGAGGAATTGCTTCTAAAGCCAATGCGCTGAACAAGAATAAGGGAGGGAAATAGTATGTCAGCAAAAAGATTTACTGGAAAAACTGAATCTGATGCAGTAATGAATGCGGCAATGGAACTGGGAGTTCCAAGTACCGACCTGAATTATACAGTCATCGATCCGGGAAGTAATGGTTTTTTTGGTCTTTTCAAAAAGCCGGTAATCATCGAAATGAATGAGGACAAGAAGCCGGCGGCAAAGGAGGCAAAAAAACAGGCTCCAAAACCAGAAAAGCAAAAAAATAAATCAGAGAGAAAAGATGAAAAGAAAACAACTCATCCTCCGAAGAAACAGCAGAAATCGAAAGAAAATGATTCTGTAAAAGAACCAAAGAAGCATAAGGCTCCGGAAAATTTGGATGAGATTATCAAAGATACAGAAAAATATTTAGATGAAGTATTAAGAGCAATGGGATTAAACCCAAAGCTGAATCTTTACTATAACCGCAGAGAAAATGTACTGAATATTAACGTTTCCGGTGAAAAGATGGGAGCGTTGATTGGAAAACATGGACAAACACTGGATGCATTACAGTATCTTGTAAGTTTGTATGTAAATAAAGAGAGTGACTCTTTTATGAAGATTAAACTCGACACAGAGAATTATAGAGAAAGAAGACAGCAAACTTTAGAGAAATTAGCAGGAAGTATTGCCTACAAAGTAAAGAAGAATAAAAAACCGATTTATTTGGAACCGATGAATCCAAATGAGCGCCGGATTATTCATTCTGCTTTGCAGAGAGATCCGGAAGTAATTACAAAGAGCGAAGGTAAGGATCCTTATCGTAAAGTTGTTGTTATGCTTAAAAAATAAGAATTGGGGGCTGCCTTAGGAAGGCGGCCCTTTTGAGGTATAAAAATGAAATCAAATACAATCGCGGCAATAGCCACGCCAATGACCAATAGTGGAATTGGGGTTATCAGAATTAGCGGAAATCAGACCTTGGATATTATCTCCCGGATCTTTCAGCCGAAAAAACAAAAGAATATGAAGGAGGTTCCGTCTTATACAGCACATTATGGGCATATTTATCATGAGGATGAGCTTTTGGATGAATGTATTGTTTTGATTATGAGAGGTCCTCATTCCTATACGGCAGAAGATGTGGCAGAGATTCAGTGTCATGGCGGCGTGGTAGTGATGAGAAAAATTTTGGAGGCTGTATTTTTTGCCGGTGCGGTTCCGGCAGAGCCCGGAGAATTTACAAAGCGGGCGTTTCTGAATGGGAGAATTGATTTATCAAAAGCTGAGGCGGTAATGGATTTAATTCATTCCAAGAATGAATTTGCGATGCAGAGCTCATTAAAACAACTGGAAGGAGTTCTGGGAAAGAAGATCACAGATCTTAGAAAGCAAATTTTACATAGCGTTGCATGGATTGAATCGGCGTTGGATGACCCGGAGCATTACAGCATTGATGGATTCTCGGATGAGTTGAAAATTCAGATTGAACATATGATAAAAGAGCTTCAATCATTTTTAGAAAATGCAGATAATGGGAGAATATTAAGAGAAGGAATTCAAACGGTGATTGTCGGAAAACCAAATGCCGGAAAATCTTCTGTGTGGAATGTACTGTTGGGAGAAGAGCGGGCGATTGTCACGGACATTGCCGGTACAACGAGAGATACGTTGGAAGAATCAATTCAAATTAAGGGGATTCCGTTGAATATGATTGACACAGCCGGGATTCGTGATACCAATGATCTTGTAGAGAAAATTGGTGTAGATAAGGCAAAGAACTTATTAAACAAGGCCGACCTTATACTTTATGTGGTGGATACATCAAGTCCAATGACCGAAGAGGATGAGGAAATTGTAAGATTGATTGAGGGGAAAGAGACGATTGTATTGTTAAATAAATCGGATTTGGCTTCCAAAATTGGAATAGATGAAATGAAGCAGAGAGGGTTTGAGCATGTCGCAGTGATTTCAGCAAAAGAACAGACTGGAATTGAGGACTTATATCAGATGATTCAAGATATCTTTTTTGAAGGAAAGGTTTCTTTTAATGATGAGATTTATTTGACGAATATGCGGCATAAAAATGCTGTTTCTGATGCATTAAATAGTTTATCTATGGTCATGGAGAGTATTGAAGCTGGAATGCCGGAGGATTTCTTTTCCATTGATCTCATGGATGCCTACGAACACTTAGGATTCATTACAGGAGAATCGGTTGGAGAGGACCTGGTGAATGAAATTTTTGCAGAATTTTGTATGGGTAAATAATGATGAAAAATATAATAGAAGAATATGATATGATTGTTGTCGGCGCAGGTCATGCCGGATGCGAAGCAGCTCTTGCGGGAGCAAGAATGGGGTTTAAGACGATATGTTTTACGGTAAATATGGATAGTGTTGCATTGATGCCGTGTAATCCTAATGTTGGAGGGAGTTCCAAAGGACATCTTGTCCGGGAAATTGACGCATTGGGCGGCGAGATGGGAAAGAATATAGATAAGACATATCTCCAATCGAAGATGTTAAATCAATCAAAAGGACCGGCGGTACATTCTTTAAGAGCACAGGCAGATAAGAAGATGTACTCAATGTCTATGACGCAGGTTATGGGAAATACGCCCCATTTAACACTTCGGCAGGGAGAGGTTACAGAGCTTCTTGTTGAGCAGGGAAAGATCAGAGGAATAAAAACATATTCCGGTGCGGTTTACTGCGCAAAGACAGTTATTTTAACAACGGGAACTTATCTGAAAGCCAGATGCATTTATGGGGATGTGAGTACCAATACCGGACCCAATGGACTGCAGGCAGCAAATTATTTGACAGAATCTTTAGAGAAACATGGTATTTCTGTGCGGAGATTTAAAACAGGAACTCCAGCGAGAATTGATAAAAACTCCATTGACTTTCAGAAGATGTCCGAGCAGCGCGGAGATGAGAACATCGTGCCTTTTAGTTTTACAAATCAGGCAGAAGACATTAAGAGAGAACAGATTTCTTGTTGGCTGACTTATACAACGGAAGAGACACATCAGATTATTCGGGAAAATATTCATCGCTCCCCATTGTTTTCGGGTGCAATTGAGGGAACCGGACCCAGATACTGTCCATCCATTGAAGATAAAATTGTAAAGTTTCCAGATAAGAACCGGCATCAGGTATTTATTGAACCTGAGGGGGAATTTACCAATGAAATGTATATCGGAGGTATGTCAAGTTCCTTGCCGGAGGATGTGCAGTATGCAATGTATCATAGCGTTCCGGGATTGGAAAATGCAAGGATTGTTCGGAATGCTTATGCAATTGAATATGACTGCATCGACGCGACACAGTTAAAGTCTTCGCTGGAATTTAAAGCCATTGAAGGACTGTTTTCTGCAGGACAATTTAATGGAAGTTCCGGTTATGAAGAAGCAGCAGCTCAGGGATTGATGGCAGGAATTAATGCAGCAAGAAAAATTCAGGGAAAAGAAGCTGTGGTACTGGATCGTTCCCAGGCGTATATTGGTGTATTAATTGATGATTTGGTAACAAAAGAAACACAAGAGCCCTATCGAATGATGACATCGAGAGCAGAGTATCGTCTGCTTCTCCGTCAGGATAATGCAGATTTGCGCTTAACTAAAATAGGATATGAAATTGGGTTAATCTCAAAACAGCGCTATGACAGTCTGATCTTAAAAGAAAAGCAGATCAGAGAAGAGGTTGATCGGGTGAAAAAACTGAATGTGGGCGCATCAAAAAACGTGCAGGAGTTGTTGGAGCGATTGGGAAGTACGACGCTTAAGTCTTCTGCCACAATGGCAGAGTTAATTCGGAGACCGGAGCTTACCTATATGGATTTGGCCCCCATTGATTCGCAGAGACCTCAACTTCAGCCGGAAGTTGGTGAGCAGGTAAATATACAGCTGAAATATGAGGGATATTTGAAACGTCAGGAATCTCAGGTAAAACAATTTCATAAAATGGAGAAAAAGAGAATTCCAGATGATATTGATTATGAAAATGTGGGAAGTCTAAGAATTGAAGCGAAACAAAAGCTTGCAAAAATACGTCCGGTTTCCATTGGACAGGCATCTCGGATTTCCGGAGTATCTCCAGCAGATATTTCCGTACTATTAATTTATTTGGAGCAAATGAAACATAGGAGATAGGTCATGAAGCAACTAAAGGAAAAGGCGGCATTTTGGGGAATCCAATTAAGTGATTTTCAGCTGAATCAATTTGAGCGGTATTATGAAATGCTTGTGGAAAAGAATAAGGTTATGAATTTAACGGCAATCACAGAGAAAAAAGAGGTGATTGATAAACATTTTGTGGACAGTCTGGCATTGGTAAAAACAGGAGTTCATTTGGAGGATCAAAAGATTCTTGACCTTGGCACAGGAGCAGGATTTCCTGGAATTCCGTTGAAAATTGCATTTCCAAACCTTAGAATAACATTGTTGGATTCCTTAAATAAACGCGTTCGTTTTTTAAATGAAGTGATAGAAAATCTGGAATTGGAAAAAATTCAGGCAGTTCATGGAAGAGCCGAGGATTTTGCCAGACAGAAAGAGTATCGGGAGCAGTTTGATTATGTTGTTTCCAGAGCCGTAGCAAATTTATCAGTGTTGGCAGAGTATTGCATTCCCTACGTCAGGAAAGAGGGTTATTTTCTTCCTTATAAGTCTGGAAATATCAAGGAGGAATTGAATCAAGCTCAAAAAGCTGTGGAGATTTTGGGCGGTTTTACAGAAGAAGTGATTGACTTTGAGGTTCCTGATACAGACCTGGGCAGGACAATTTTAAAAATAAAAAAAATTAAGACGACGCCAAAACGTTTTCCAAGAAAGGCAGGGCTGCCGGCAAAAGATCCTATTTGTTCAGAAATTCCGTCTTAAAAGAATTGGTTGAATGGTGAGGAAAGTAGTGAGACAATGGAAAAGAAAATAGATAAAGATCATTTAATGAATCAGTTGTATGATTATCTGGCAGATGAAATGCAGGCTGTGAAATATGAGAGAGATCAGCAGAAGGAGGAACTTCGTAGGCTTTTGCGGGAAAAGAATGAGAAAGAAAGCGTGATTGCAGATCGCAATCGAATGTACCGGATTCGTAAAATTTTTTCTCCGCTTTCTTTGGAAATAGAAGAAGAGCGAGAGGAAAGTTCAGAGGATACCATAGAGCTGGAAAAAAAGATTCAGAATAAGAGAAACAGCATTGGGGCAAAGGAAGAAAAGATCAGTCAGCTCAGAGAGTATCTTGGGGCATTGGAGGAAAATTATTTTATTACGGAGAGCGATATAAACGAATCGAAAGAGCGAGTTATGTTTTTTCCAGCCTTTTATGAGTTGTTGGAATGTGTAAAAAAAGTATATCCGCAGCTTCGTCTGAATTTTGAAAAAAGGCAGGATTCCTCCAAAATTTGCATGACATTTTCTTTTTTAAAAGGGTTTCGTCAATGTATGAAATTTTTAATTGAAGAAATTGGCGTGTTTGTAATTAATGTAGAACAATTTGTGGATGACTATAAAATTTTACTTCAATTTCATATTAAGCCTAAAATCCCAAATGATGCAGGGGAATTTTATAAAAATAGGGAAAATTTAGAAAAACTGTGGTCGGATGAGTTTTCTGTTGTGAGATGGAAAGCAAATTCTATGATTATTCAGGTTTTGATGGAACAATAGAAAGGAAAAATTATGAGAGATAAGATTATTGATTTATTAGATCAGACATTAAAAGAATTTGATCGTGAGAAAATTGCAGATATTTTGGAAATTCCACCAAAGGATGATATGGGAGATTTTGCTTTTCCATGTTTTCAGCTGGCAAAAGTATTTCGTAAGGCTCCAAATATGATTGCAGAAGAATTAGTCCAGCAGATTCCGAAGACAGAAGCAGTGACGGAAATTACTGCAATGGGACCATATGTAAACTTTTTTATGAATAAAGAAGAGTATGCAAGAGAAGTTATTGCAAAAATAGGGGAAGGTTACGGCTCTTTAGAACTGGGAAAAGGAAAAACAATTTGTATTGATTATTCTTCTCCCAATGTTGCAAAGAACTTTCATGTGGGACACTTGAGAACTACAATCATCGGAAATTCTCTGTATCATATTTTTCAAAAATTAGGGTATCATGTAGAGAGAATTAATCATTTAGGAGATTGGGGAACACAGTTTGGAAAATTAATTGTTGCTTATAAAAAGTGGGGCAGCAAAGAAGCTGTAGAGAAACATGGCATTCCAGAGCTGTTAAAAATTTATGTAAAATTTCATGAAGAGGCTCAGAAGGATGAAACATTAAATGATCAGGCAAGAGAGTGGTTTGTCAAGATGGAAAAGGGTGACGAAGAAGCGCTTGAAATCTGGGAATGGTTTAAGAATATCAGTATGGTAGAATATAAGAGAATTTATGGAATTTTGAATATGGAATTTGACCATTATACCGGAGAAAGCTTTTATCGGGATAAAACTGCAGCGGTAGTAAAAGAATTAACAGACAAACAGCTGCTAAAGGAAAGTGAAGGGGCGATGATTGTAGATTTAGATGATTATGACATGGCTCCGTGTCTGGTAACAAAGAAGGATGGAAGCAGTATTTATGCTACACGGGATTTGGCGGCAATCTTCTATCGCAAAAAAGAGTATAATTTTGATAAGTGCATTTATGTCACTGGACTGGAGCAAAAGCTTCATTTTGCACAAGTATTTAAGGTTGTTGAGTTGATGGGGTACGACTGGGCAAAAGATCAACTGATTCATGTTCCTTATGGATTGGTAAGCTTGGAAGGCGGAAAGCTATCAACAAGAAGTGGAAACATTGTTTATGCAGAAGACATTTTAAGAGAGTCAGTTTCAAAAATTAAGGAAATTATCGAAGATAAAAATCCTGACTTGAAAGATAAAGATGATGTCGCTCAGAAAGTTGGAATTGGAGCAATTATTTTTAATGATTTGTATAATCAAAGAATTAAAGATGTGACGTTTACATGGGAAAAAATTCATAGTTTTGATGGAGAAACAGGACCTTATGTTCAATATACTTATGCCCGTGCGGCAAGTGTCTTAAGAAAAACAGGTATTGATAAGCTGGAAGAAATTAATGCTTCATATATTACCGATGATGCTTCTATTGCTTTGTTAAAAGAATTGGAGAGATTTCCTGAGGCGGTAAAAACAGCAGCAGACCGTTTAGAACCATCTGTAATTGCAAGATATGTAATGGCTGTAGCTCAAAGTTTTAATCGTTTTTATCATGAAAATCAATGTAATGTAGAAAATCAAAAATTAAAAGAAGCAAGAGTAAAACTGGTACTCATGTCCAAACAAGTAATCCAAGATGCGTTAGAATTATTGGGAATTCAATGTCCTGAACAAATGTAAACTATATAGAAAATGTAAGAAGGAAAATATTTGATAAATATTTTCCTTCTTTTTTTGACAATGGAAAAAATGAAAAGATCAATCACATAGACTTCTCATATGTTTCACGTGAAACATGTAAAAAGAATAACAAAATTTTGTACCATGTTTCACGTGAAACATATAGAAAAGAAAAATAATAAGTGTTATAATGTGATACAAAAGGAGAAAAAAATGGGAAGAATTATTGCAATTGCAAACCAAAAAGGCGGTGTGGGAAAAACAACAACAGCAGTAAACCTTTCTGCGGCATTGGCAGCGAAAGGAAAAAAAACATTAATAGTAGATATGGACCCACAAGGGAATACTACCAGTGGATTAGGATTAGATAAAAATGAATTGGAGAAAACTACATATGAGGTCATCATAGAGGAAAATGCAATACAAGAATGTATTAGAGATGAAGTTTTTGAAAATTTATCTTTACTTCCGGCAAATCGGAATCTAGCAGGAGCTGAAATTGAACTAATGACAGTGGATAAAATGCAGTTTATTATGAAAAAAAATCTGGAAACTGTGAGAGATTCCTACGATTTCATTATTTTAGACTGTCCCCCGGCATTGGGAATGTTGACAGTAAATGCAATGACTGCCGCAAATACTGTAATTGTGCCAATTCAATGTGAATTTTATGCTCTGGATGGATTGACACAGTTGATCTACACCATTGAACTTATTCAAAAAAGTTTAAATCCTAAATTAACAATTGAAGGTGTTGTATTTACAATGTATGATGCCAGAACTAATTTATCTCTCCAAGTAGTGGAGAATGTTAAGTCTTACTTAAATCAAAATATTTATAAGACGATTATTCCGAGAAATGTACGTCTTGCAGAAGCGCCAAGTCACGGACTTCCAATTAATCTATACGATGCCCGTTCGGTTGGAGCTGAAAGTTATGCACTTCTAGCAGAAGAAGTGATCGAAAATGGAGGTGAAGAATCTTGACAGCAAAGAAAAAAGGACTGGGGAGAGGTTTAAATACATTGATTCCGAATACACCTCTTCCAGATGAAATGCCAGAACAAAAAGAGGAAAAGAAAAAAGAAGATACACATACACTTCCAATACACAAAATTGAACCAAACCCAGATCAGCCAAGAAATCAGTTTGATGAAGATAATCTTCAAGAATTAGCCGATTCGATCAAACAATATGGAGTCCTACAGCCAATTCTTGTAAATCCAAGAGAAAATTTTTATGAAATTATTGCAGGAGAACGGCGGTGGAGGGCTGCAAAGCTTGCAGGTTTAGAAGAAGTTCCGGTAGTAATTCGGAATCTGAAAGAAAATGAAACTGTAGAAATTGCGTTGATTGAAAATATTCAGCGGGAAGATTTAAGTCCCATTGAGGAAGCTATGGCATATAAACGCCTGATGGAAGAGTTCCAGTTAAAACAAGATCAAGTGGCAGCCAAAGTCAGCAAAAGCAGAGCCTCCATCACAAATTCTTTAAGGTTGTTAAAATTAGATTTACGAGTTCAACAAATGCTGGAAGAAGAGATGATTAGTACCGGACATGCCAGAGCTCTTCTTTCTATAGAGAGCGGAGATCAGCAATATGAGATTGCAATGAAAGTTTTTGATGAAAAACTAAGTGTCAGGGACATTGAAAAGTTGGTAAAGGATCTGAAAAAAATAAAAAAAGAAAAGCCAAAAGAAGAGAGTGTACATGATTTTCTATATGCAGATCTGGAGGAATCTATGAAACAGATTTTGGGAAGTAAAGTAAATATTAAAAATAAAAAAAACAATAAGGGGAAAATTGAAATTGAATATTATTCTCGCGATGAATTAGAACGCATTGTGGATATGATCAGATCAATTTAGGAGGAACATCAAATGAGAGAGATTTTAAACGGAATCGGTATAGAATACATGGTAATGGGACTTGCAGGAGTGGTCTTTTTATCTTTGATTTTAATTCTTATTTTGTTGGTAAAAGTCAGCAAATTGAAGAAAAGATATGAAAAATTTCTAACCGGAAAAAATGGAAAATCATTAGAGCAAAGTATTATTGAAAAATTTGAAAAAATGAATGAAATTGTTGTAGAGCAGGATTTTATTGAACAAGAGCTGCAGAGAATTGACGAAGAACATAAAACAAGCTTTTCAAAAATCAAGGTGTTAAAGTACAATGCATTTGAGGATATGGGAGGGGAAACCAGTTTTGTGATTGCTCTTTTAGACCATAATCATCATGGAATCTTGTTAAATGGCGTCAGCAGTCAGAATGCTACCTATGTTTATACGAAAGAGATAAAGAACGGAACATCACAAGTCGCACTGTCAAAGGAAGAAGCTATAGCTCTAGAAGAATGTATGAATCAATAAAAATTGGAGGAAATTATGTTAGACATTAAATTTTTAAGAGAAAATCCAGAAGTAGTAAAACAAAATATCCAAAACAAATTTCAAGATCAAAAACTGCCATTGGTAGATGAAGTAATTGAACTGGATAAAGAAAACCGAGAAATTAAACAGGAAGTTCAGGCTCTGCGGGCAAATCGAAATAAATTATCAAAACAGATTGGCGCGCTGATGGGGCAGGGGAAAAAAGAGGAGGCAGAAGAAGTAAAAAAACAGGTAACTTCTCAGGCAGATCGCATCGAAGAATTAAGTGTAAGAGAAAAGAATGTGGAAGAGCAAATTCAGAAAATTATGATGGTCATTCCTAATATTATTGATCCTTCTGTTCCGATTGGAAAAGATGATAGTGAAAACGTGGAACTTGAAAAATTCGGAGAACCTGTTGTTCCAGAATTTGAAATACCTTATCATACAGAAATTATGGAAAAATTTCATGGAATTGATTTGGACAGCGCCAGAAAAGTAGCAGGAAATGGATTTTATTATTTGATGGGAGATATTGCGAGATTACATTCTGCAGTTATTTCCTATGCCCGGGATTTTATGATTGAACGCGGTTTTACGTATTGTGTCCCGCCGTTTATGATTCGGAGCAATGTAGTAACCGGTGTTATGAGTTTTGATGAAATGGATGCCATGATGTATAAAATCGAAGGAGAAGATTTATATTTAATTGGAACCAGTGAGCATTCTATGATTGGAAAATTTATTGATACTACTTTAGAAGAACAAAATCTTCCTCAGACACTGACAAGTTATTCTCCGTGTTTCCGCAAAGAAAAAGGAGCTCATGGAATCGAGGAGAGAGGCGTTTATCGAATTCATCAATTTGAAAAGCAGGAGATGATTGTTGTTTGCAAACCGGAGGAAAGTAAAGAATGGTATGAAAAATTGTGGAAAAACACAGTAGATTTATTCCGTTCTATGGATATACCGGTAAGAACCTTAGAATGCTGCTCTGGAGATTTGGCAGATCTGAAAGTAAAATCTGTCGATGTGGAAGCATGGTCTCCGAGACAGAAGAAATATTTTGAAGTTGGAAGCTGTTCCAATCTTGGAGACGCACAGGCAAGAAGACTGAAAATTCGGGTTAAAGGGGAAAATGGAAACTATTTTGCCCACACACTGAATAATACAGTTGTCGCTCCGCCGAGAATGCTGATTGCATTTTTAGAGAATAATCTTCAGGAAGATGGTTCTGTTAGAATTCCGGAAGCATTGAAACCATATATGGGAGGCATGGAAACAATCAATGTACAGAAATAGAGCAAAAATTCTAATTGTAGAAGATCATGAACCGATTCAGATTGAGTTGTGTAAATTTCTGGAAAAATATAATTATGAGGCAAAGGCAGTAACGGATTATGAAAACGTTGTTCAATGCTGCTTAGAGGAACAGGCAGATTTGATATTGTTAGATATCAATCTGCCTGTTTATGATGGGTATTATATATGCAGAGAAATCAGAAATCAATCGGAGGTTCCGATCATTGTAGTCACAAGCAGAGACAGCGAAATGGATGAGTTAATGAGTATGAATATTGGAGCAGATGATTTTGTTACCAAACCATATAACACACAGATTTTACTGGCAAGAATTTCTTCACTGCTAAAAAGAACGATGAAAAAGGCAAAAGATCAGGGGATAGAGTATCAAGGATTAAAAGTTTTTCCTGAAAAAAGTACAATGTGTTATGACGAACAGGAGATCGAACTTAGCAAAAATGAAATGAGAATACTGTGTACATTGATGCAGAAGAAGGGAACGATTGTCAGCAGAGATGCATTGATGGAAAGTCTTTGGCAGTCCAATGAGTTCGTTGACGATAACACATTGACGGTCAATGTCAACCGTGTCAGAAAAAAGCTGGAAGCTGTTGGACTGAATGATTTTATTCAGACGAAACGAGGAAGAGGATATATGATATGAGTCTGAAAGAGTACTTGTGGGATCAAAAAATGATTTTGCTGCTGGAAATGCTTTTTATTCTTGTATTTAGTCTTATGTTGACCGGATTTGGGATCAATGCGTTTGCAACAATCTATGTGATTAGCATACAGGGAATTTTTTTTATCTTTGCAATGGGATATAATTTTTGCAGAAAGCATAAGTTTTACAGTCAATTAAAGAAAAATCAAGGACGTTTAGAGAAGAAAAATATTATTTCGGGTTTAATTGAAGAGCCAGATTTTTTAGAAGGTGTGTTATTGTATGACTGTTTGATTGAGTGTAATAAATCAATGAATGATGAGATTTTAAAGTATAAAAATCAGTCTTCTGCTTACCGGGAGTATGTAGAAATGTGGATTCATGAGATTAAGACTCCGCTGGCAGCAGAAAAACTAATTCTGGAAAATGCTTCCCTTGAAACAGCAAAGGCCTTGGAGGAAGAGATTGCTCTGGTAGATTACTATTTAGATCAGGCACTCTATTATGCCAGAAGTACCAGTGCAGAAAAAGATTATATGGTAAAACAGCTAGATTTACATCAAATTGTAGATCAGGCAATTCGGTCAAATGCCAAAAGAATGATTCGGGAAAAGGTAAAAGTAGAAAAAGAGGAGTTGGAATTTTCTATTTTCAGTGATGAAAAATGGATAGAGTTTATTTTAAATCAAATTATAATCAATGCTGTCAAATATCGAAGAGATCAGAAACCAATGATTCGTTTCTCTGGCAGAGAAGAAAAAGAAACTGTTATTTTAGAAATTTCAGATAATGGAATTGGGATTTCTAAGAAAGACTTGCCAAAAGTTATGGAAAGAGGGTACACTGGTGCTACGGGGCGAGTTTATAAGAAATCTACAGGAATGGGATTATATTTGTGCAGAAATCTATGCAGGAAATTGGGAATTCAATTTGAAATTGAATCGGAAGAAGGTACCGGAACGACCGTAAGAATAGGATTTCCAAGAAATTCTATGACATTTTTAAGTTAAAATAATATTGGAGGTTTTGAAAGATGTTGGCAGATTATCATGTGCATTCGCATTTTAGTGATGATACAGATTTTCCTATGGAGAAGGAAATTCAAAAAGCAATCGAGTTGGGACTGGATGAATTGTGTTTTACAGAACACGTGGATTACGGCGTGAAGACGGATTTAAACTGCGGCTATGAGGCGTATTTTGAGGAAGTGGAGAGACTTAAGGAGAGGTACCGGGACCGGATCGCCATAAAGGCGGGGATCGAATTCGGGGTGCAGAGCCACACCATTCCTCTGTTTCGCCGTGACTTTGAGCGGTATCCCTTCGAGTTCGTCATCCTGAGCAACCATCAGGTGGGAGACCGGGAGTTCTGGAACTATGAATTCCAGGAAGGAAAGAGTCAGGAAGAGTATCAGACGGCCTATTACGAGGCGATCTGCGATGTGGTCCGGCAGTACGCCCGGCCGGGTGCGGTGATCTACGCAGACCCGCCCTATCTGGAGGCGGAGAGGATGTACGCGCCCTCCTTCGACCTCCGGGACCACGTCCGGCTCCACGACTGCCTGTGCGCCCCGGCGGCGCGGGACAGCCACATCGTCCTGTCCTATAACAGCCATCCGGACATTCTGGACCTCTTCGCCCCGGACTTTTATATTGTGGGCTTTGACCGCCCCAACCCCATGGCCCGGCAGGAGGACTCCAGGTACCACGAGCTGCTCATGACCAACTTTGACCCTGGCCCCATGCTCAACCGCCAGCTCTCCTTGCTGGATAACCCCGGACTGGTGTCCAGCGACCGGCCGGAGCTGCGGATCCTGTCCGCCCCTACCGGGCGGCTGCCTCGGGTGTGGGACTGGCCGCAGGACTAAGAATACGAGGTGAAAACAGAAGATGAAATTTACCATCTGCCATGACACAAGCAAGAAGACCCTGGCCATCCCCCAGGCCGCCCTCCAGCTCTCCGGACTGGAGGATGCGGAGCGGCTGGCCCTCCATGCAGGACATGGCTGCGTGGTGCTCACCCGGCAGGAGGGCACTGCAAGGGAGCGGCTGGATGCCATCCGGCTGCTCTACGATCTGAACATCGGCATGGTTGTCCGCTTGGCTCTGGACAGCCGGTCAGCCAGCGGTATGCCGTGCAAAAGAGCGTCCGAGGTATTCCGAACCTATGACGCGGAGTTCCTGGATATGCTGGAGCATTGCGGCGTGGATTTGTTCGGGTTGGGCGCCCTGCTGACCCGGGAGGAGGATGCCGAATGAGCCTGGCCTATTACACCATAGATGATCTGCGGCTGGGTCAGGGCGGCCCTCTCTGCAAGGGCTGGAGCCTAGAGCGGGTTCAAACGCTGGACG